>Ga0180438_10000072_pt1 | contig 205256 bp, 168 predicted proteins | sample SS_ome_12_FD_132455 | JGI IMG/M metagenome (GOLD analysis project Ga0180438, IMG submission 132455) | Hypersaline lake sediment archaeal communities from the Salton Sea, California, USA - SS_3_D_2 metaG | ecosystem: Environmental > Aquatic > Non-marine Saline and Alkaline > Hypersaline >...
AGTTCAATGTCTGGCAATACTCACCTAACAATGCCGAATGAAAGCTGTAGTCGCCATATTCGAGTATCTTCAATAGCAGGGATTCGGCCTCCCATGCAGATTCCGCTTCCAGCGGTGCCGTTGTTTGGTATATCTCAACATCTATGCTCGTCAGCCATGCTGTATTCGAAACTTTGAATCTTGCCGTGTTGACCATCAAGTAGCTCACAATTGTTCTACACAATCATTTTGGACAGAAAGTTCCCTTAAACTATTATGATAGCGATCTTCGCGCAGAATCTGTTGACCATCAAATAACAATCTAAGCAAGAATTATGTCGAAGGTGTATCGATGGTAAAAAATGGCTTTGCCATTCTGTGAACTATGAACAGTGGGTAACGTTGCTTTTATGGGCTCTTCTCCTGCCCTTTTTTGATCTCGTCCACTTTCATATCCAGTTCGTTTATGGCGAATCCTTCTGCTTGTACGACGTGCTCTGTATATGTAAATTGCGCTTTAAAGATATTTCAGTACCGGCCCATATAGATATATCATGCTGATCATCTATAGTGTACTTGCAGTCAACGTTTCTGTATAACGAATCGCCTCTTTTAACAGCTTCAAACAACTCTGCTTTGCTTATATTCAGCAATGTTGCATGTGATGTTGAAACAAGCAATAGGCTGAAAAGAAATGTCCTAAAGCGTAACTTTAATTCTATGTCCACTTTTCTGCTCCGGGATAAAGAACGTGGATAACTCTCTAATCAAGGGCGGTACATAATCCGTGTTCAGATCACCTGCTGAAGTTGTCCCTAATTTTTGATAAGGTGTAGCTTGGCAACCTAAAATTCCTGTCAAGAAAGTTAGGATTAATACGAATCTTGAAAATATTTTCATATGGTAAACTATACGATTGAGCAAAGAACGAAACAGTTTGGAATAAGCACTATAACTAGAAAAATAGAAATACTTACATTGATCTTGTGTGGGATGATCAGGTTTATGAATGGGATCGATCTTTGGCATATCCATTTTTATTCCAGTATGATTATGGTGATAAGAATTAAAAACCCAATCAATCCAATCATGACTTGAATGCCAAAAACCAATATTTAAACGGCATAGGATCTATGTTTGTTCTAATTTTCATATTCGTTCTCCCAACTATATTTTATACTCCTAACCATTGGTGAGAATCAACATACAATTCCAGTTCTATTGAAAGGAGTCAACAATTAAAACACAGCAAATTAACTGAACAATTGCGTAGCAAGATTTTATCATCGGACATTTCTCATAGCATATCAACAATTTTCTCCTTTTAGCCGCTGAATTCTATGACGAGCAGAGTAGAGAATTGGAATTGTGTTATGCTTAGCTATACTTTCAAAGCGAAGAGTAGTGAAGGGGCTCTGGTTTCCGGCAGCATGATGGCTGATCGCCGGGAAGCCGTTGTAAGCGCCTTGAAACAAAAAGGTTATTACCTTCTCAGCGTCGAGCAACAAAGCAGATTCTCGACGATTCTTCATTCGGACGCAGGTTTAGGCAGCCGTGTCAGTGTTCGAGATAGAGCCATCTTTACTCATCAATTGGCAACCTTGCTACGGGCCGGAATGCAGTTAAGCATCGCCTTAAAAACATTGGCGAAACAGACAGAAAGCAAGTATTTAGCATCCGTAATCCGCCAGTTATACACGGATATCGAACAATCCAGCTCACTGTCCCAGGCAATGACAAAGCAGCCAAGGGCCTTTTCTCCGGTTTACACGGCCGTAGTTGAAGCTGCTGAAGAATCAGGCAGTCTGGCAGAAACACTTTCAGTCCTAAGCGGACAGTTGAAAACTCAAGCCTCGGTACGTACCCGAATAAGAGGGGCCCTTGTATATCCGATATTTTTATTGTTTGTCAGTGCCATAGTCGTTGGAGTGCTCACCACTTTTGTTGTACCGAAATTCATTGAATTATTCGTAAACGTGAATCAAAAGCTACCGCTGCCGACGAAGATTCTGGTGGGGGCTGTGGGCTTTGTCAAAGGATTTTGGTGGGTGCTCATCATTGGAATAGCTTCAATTATGTGCTTCATCTTAGCATCTCTGAGGCTGCAACACATTAGGCTGTACATCGATGGATTACTGCTCAAATTACCATTAATCGGTACGCTAAATCGGAAGTTACAGTTAGCTCGCTTTTCAAGAACGTTAGGTTCGCTGCTGAACGGTGGTGTGAGGATAGTTTCTGCTATCAAAACAACTGAGGGCACTACGACGAACCGGGCGTTTGCGCGAGAGATAGGAAATATACAGGAGACTATTATAAAAGGGGCCACGTTTGCTGATGCAGTTGGTAAGCAGAACTATTTTAGCGAAATCGCCACCAACATGATAGCAGTCGGGGAAGATTCAGGAACTTTGCCGGAAATGCTACTGGAAGTAGCGGATATGTATGATCAGGAGTGCGAATCAACAATAAGCTCGATGACAAGTCTCCTAGGACCGGCCATGATTTTGGTTTTGGGACTAATCATAGGATTTGTTGTTATGGCTATACTTTTGCCCATCTTTGAGACCAGTTCAATAGTAAGTTGAGAAAGGAGCAAATAATGAGAATGACAAGATCATCTCCACAAAGAAAGATGGTGAAGGCCTTCACACTGATGGAGCTGCTGTTAGTCATCACAATAATCAGCATTCTTGCGGCAGTAGTTGCACCCCGTTTTTTTGGTCGCTCGCAGGAAGCAAGAAGAACGGCAGCAAGACAGACAATTGCCGGGTCATTCCGTGTTGCACTGGCACTTTTTGAGCAGGATATTGGTCGTTATCCGAACACGGAAGAAGGTTTGGAGGTCTTGATTCAAAATCCACAAGAAAGAAATTGGAAAGGGCCATATCTCGAAAGTGCATTGATTCCTATGGATCCGTGGGGTAATCCCTATCGGTATGCTTATCCCAGTGAATTGATGAATTCAGAATATTTATACGATATTGTTTCCCCGGGGCCGGATGGATCATTCGGAACCCGAGACGATGTTACAAACCATGATATTCTCACGAATGCCGATAATCTTAGAAACACATGATAGAAATTCCAGATGCAGTGCTTTCACACTTTTTGAGCTGATGATTGTTTTAGTGATTATCGCTGCGATGGTGACTGTAGTAGTACCCTATGCCAGCAGAAGTAATGAAGCCCTGCGAGCTACGCAGGACTGCCTAAATCTGGCGGATTCCATTAGATATATTACGGATCTGGCTGTGGATATGAAAAGGTCGACGAGAATATTCCTTGATCCTCAGAACAATAGTTATCTGCTGGAAGTTGCATCTGGAACAGATAATCGGGATTATGAGTCGCTGGAGGCTTTTGGAAACGCGATACACTACCTCAGTAAAGGCGTTCGTATCACAGATATAACAGGCTTTAGCTATGAAGGGAATAACTATTGTTTGGTTTTTGAACCTACAAGACCGTGGCCGAATGCAAGTATCTCTCTATCGACCAAAGATGAGATCAAGACAATCATAATCAGAGGAAGACGTGTACAAATTGGAGAATCCACATTTTGACCTGCATAATGCAAATGGTGGAATTTACTGTCACAAAAATTCTGCCGGTTTCACAATGATGGAGATTATTGTAGCTCTCGTAATATTGAGTACTACCGTCATTGCCGTATTCGGTGCGATGCAGACGTGTGCGAGGGCCGCTCAGCATACACGCATGTTGACCCAGTCTGTGCTACTTGCCGAGAGTCTCCTTGTTGAAACCAGGCTTTCTGAGAATACTACTTTTGAGACCAGAGAGGGCCATGAGGACCGGTATGACTGGCAGGTTCAGATAGTACCGACTCCTGTTGAAAGTCTCGGTGCAATTTGCGTATGTGTAAAATGGCGGGAACAGCAACGACTACAGCAATATGAATTGATATCTTTGGTTCAGATGAAATCGTTTACTTCAAGAGAGTAATTTTTGTTATGAGTAATATTGGTGATATTCGGACGGCACATTTTAAAGGCTTCACCCTTATCGAGATTCTACTTGCCATGCTTATCACTTCCATATTAGTTCTTGGTGTAAATGCTGCTTATCATCAGGCACATTTGATCTGGTCAAGTGCTGAGAATAAACGACCATTTTATCAAACCGCCCGAATAATTACTGAGACCTTTCGGCAGGAACTATCTTGCCTTTATATTCCACCATTAACAGAAGGAGAGGATTTTGCGTTCGAACTATCATATTTGCCAAACGACAAAACCGAGCTTGCTTTTTATACCCTAGCGCCTTCCTGGAAGGGAAGCCTGGAATCATCCCGTGTGGCAAAAGTCTGCTATCTATTCGCCAGAGAACAGGGCACAGAAAAGACATTATTGGAAAGATTTGAGCAGCCGTGCGGAGGGGAGAAAATAATAGGAAGAGAAAGCTCCGATGTTGTTGCTGAAGGCCTTTCTGAGTTCAGAGTATGGATTGTCGATCCAAATTCCAGCCCTTCTGAAGATTTGTGGAAGGATTCTTATAATTCGAAAGATACACCTCCGAAAGCCTTAAAGGTTCTGCTGAAATGGCCGGAAACGAATAAAGAGCCGGAGATTGATTTCCAATCTTGTATCTTGATCTCATGCCAAGGGCCTTTAGCTCCATAAAAAAGTTTTGCTGAAAGGAATTTTAAATCCTGAAAACCATACACTTGCCATTTTTTAAATCTCTGCAGTATCAACAATTCCTCCATCAGGTTCGCTGCAACTATGAATGAAAGGCTTTTTCCGGGTCGGTGTGTGCTCCTACGATCCCAAAATAAAGGGTAAATTATGTCATATTTGTCTTTGAAATGCCTAAAGAGCTGTCAAATTCAGAATGGTAGTGTGCTCATTTTGGTGCTCATTGTACTATCAAGCATGACAGCCCTATCAGTCGGTTTCGTATATAGAACTTTGATTGAGATGAAGCTTGCTCACGCGAACGCCCAAAGAACACAGGCTTATTATCTCGCTCTGGGTGGTATCGAAAGGATAAAAGCTATCCTCAACAAGCAAGAACTTTCGTCGTCAACGATTGCACAGATGTGTCAGTTTACGGGTACAGCACAAAACGAGGGGCTTTTCGAGCAGCTAAAGGAATTCAAACCACCTGAGGGGAGTTTGTTGACATATTGTCTTAGGGATGAACAAGGATATCTTAATCTGAATCGATCTGATCCTGCAAGTTGGATTAATATAGGATGTGTTAGCGAAGAATGTTGTTCCGCCATCCTGGACTGGATCGATGAAGATGATGACGCCGGCCCCGACGGTGCGGAAACGGACTTCTATGATCGGTTAGAAAATCCCTATACTTCAAAGAATGCTCCCTTAGTGACGCTTAAGGAATTGCTGTACTTAAAAGGTATTACACGTGATATCTATCTGGGAGAAGACCTGAATAGAAATTCGATGCTCGATGATAATGAGAGAGATGGTCTAGACCAAATCCCATTTGATAACGAAGATAATGTATTAGATCTTGGCTTCCTGGATATTTTCACCACATATGGTGATGGCAAGATTAATGTAAATACAGCAAATAGGGAAATCTTGAGTGCGCTGCCGGGACTTGATGAACAGGCGGCAGAATCTCTATTAGCCCACCGGGCGGGGCCTGACAGGCAATATGGTACGGAGGATGATGGAGTTTTCACATCTGCAGAGGACCTTTTTAGTGTTGAAGGACTAACAGAACTGCAAATTGAACTGCTGGGACAATACTGTTGTTTTGAATCTGAAAACTTCCGGGTATTCTCATCTGCGGCGATGAATAGCGCAATCAAATGTTGTCTTATGGCGACCGTAAGATGTAATGAATCCCAACCTCAGATTCTTTATATAGAAAGGTTGCTGTGAAGAAGTCATTGATAATCAAAACAGAGTGGGCTTCATTATGTCTTGCTGATGATGGAAATGTCATAGTCTGTGCCAAATATAACGGCACACCACATTGTGTACGGTTTTCCTCATCGAAGCAGTTCCAGCAGGCGATTGGTGAAAGGAAAGTATTAATAAAAAAGTTGGCCGTTGCCATACCAAGGAGTTCATGCATCCTCAAATCTCTTGCTCTACCAGCATCAGATTTGGATGAAGGTTCAAGAATGATCAAATTCGAATTACCTTCGCTAGTTCCCTTGTCAGCGGACGAGACCATTTACGGATCGACGCTTTTAAATAAACAGGATAATATGCTGAATACTTTGGTTTGTATTCTCAAGCTGAACACCCTCGAAGAACACCTTGAACCATATAAGGTTATTGGAATAGAAATCCACAGAATTACCTTAAGCTCATTAGCAATCCAATTCTGGTTCAACGCTGCGAGTCCGGTGACATCCAAACCATTAATATGCGCCCTGATGAACAAACACAAATGCTCTATTCAGACGTGTATTGACAGCAATCTCCACAGAGCAAATGAGTTAACCTTAGATGGTTCGGATGCTGCGGTCTCTTCACATGAGATCGTAGGAGAGATGTTGCGACAGCAAGACGAACTGTCCGCTTCGGTGAAGGAAACAGTTGTATTTGCACTTGCCGGTTCGGAGAACAGGATAATAGAAGTGAAGAATCTGTTATGTTCTATCTTGCCCGAGTCCGATATGGCTGAAAAAGTCTTCGTTATTCCCAATCCAAGTGTACAGTGCTATACAGATGGAGTTACATCAGAAGATGATAGTGATAGATATGTGTGGGAGGGTATTATAGCCTCAGGCTTGTTTGACATGGCTGTGCATGCAAAACTTCTCCATTCGAATCTGCTGCCACAGGAATACACAAGACGACATAGACGAAAAGCTTTGTTATTCAGATACCTGTGTACAGGCTGTCTTTCACTGGTATTGATTGTACTTATATGGTTGTATTTCATAGCAATGAATTGGAGGACGGAGAAGATATCCCGCCAGATCGAATCACAGATAGCACCAATAGAACACACTGCCAGTATGGTCGACAGGAAACGCCAACGAGTCAACGTTATACAGCAGCAATTGTCTAATCGCGGCCAGATCATTGCTATCATTAATGAAATCTATAAATATACGCCGAAGGCAATTTCACTAAGTGAACTGAGATTTGTGTCCCGGCATGGAGGAGCATCTATAGAGATAAAAGGCCAGGCGGATTTGCTGTCGACTGCATTCAGCTACACAGATGCAATGAGCAAAGCCAATCTGCTAAATAACCTTCAAATTGAAAATACGCAGCAGATACCTCGACCGGGTGGAAGTGTTGTTGTATTTAAAGCATATTGTGATATTCGGTATGATTAACAGCTCGAAAAGCAACCGAGAGAAAGTGTTGATGGTGTTTACTGTGAGTGTGGCGCTCTGTGCAACCATTTTCATGGTTATCATCGAGCCGCAATTGAAAGAACACAAGGCTCGTTCAATGCGCATGAATCAATTGAGGGTAAAGCTGACGAAGATGAATGGGGATTTGCTTGTTAAAGACCGTATAGGCAGCGTCTATGCACAAATCGAATCGCTCATTACCAGCAGTGGCACAGATCAACAGGAAATATCTCTTTTCACGCGTGAACTTAGCGATCTCTATTCGAAGCGAAACGTAAAGACCAGAACCATCAAGGTATTACCCATCGCTGATGAAGAATTCTACAAGCGCTTATCAGTCAAAATTGAAATGTCCGGTCAAATAAAAGAAATCCTTAACCTCATCACTTCTATTGAAAAGCATCCTAATCCAATAAGAATAGAGCAGTTTGACATCAAATCCAGAGAAGTCATTGACAATGTCGAAGCGTCATTTGTAATCACAAAAGTAGTAACCAAACCAGAGGATAAGGATTCTTGAATGATAAATAAAAAAATAATTAAGCTCTTGAAGCGATACAATATATGGCAATGGACACAAGTAATACTGACAGGTGGTATTGCAATCTTAATAGGTCTGCTTGTTCATCAATTAACCGTATCGCCAAATTTCGAGAATTATACTGATTATAGTCCTGCGCCAAATATTATCGCCGACGGAAATTTGGCCGAGATCGCACGATTAGGTTCAGAAGAATCCCGGGAAGTCGGAAAAAACATGAGGTCGGGACTTTTTAAGTCAAAGAATTATCAAAGTGATAAGCCGATGGCTGATAAAACCATAAAAAGAATAAAATCCCAGTTAAAGCTACAGTGTATTATGGACTTGGACGGCGTGCCCGTTGCCTATGTCAAAATAAAAGGCGAAGGTATGAAGCAGTGCAGAAGTGGGGATACAATAAGTGGCCTTTTTACGGTTTTGAATATCAACAAAACAAGCGTTGAAATATCCATAGTGGGACATAGAGAACTTTTAAATTTTTAATCAGTGTGAAATGATGCTAAACTTTTTTACAGTCAAGTGTATAATCTTGTTTTTTGTACTCCTGTTGACCATTATATCACCGGCTATGGCCGAAGAAGCAGCAACAGCCGATTTCAATCCTTTTGGATCCGGTATATCAAGTCCAGAGTCCAAGCCACAAACCTCGCTCGATCCCAGTCCCATCATTCCGCAATTGGCATTGGAGAATAGTACTATTTCTGAGCCTCTCCAAATCATAAGCGATAGTACAGGATGGAGCATTTTTCTGACAACTGAGGTAGGCAAAGCCAAGGTTACTCTATTTGCCAAGGATATAAGTGCCCAGCAGCTCCTTGATGAGGTCGTAACATTGGCCGGCTTCACATATCACAGGGAAGACGACATTATTACCGTAATGACTTATGATGAATATATGCAATTTTATGGTCTCGAAAAAGAGGTTGTTAATCTAAGTCACGCTCGTGCTGAATCAATAGCAGCAGTTATCAAACCGTTCCTTAGTAAGCTGGGTAAAAGTGTAGTACACACACAAACAAATACCGTTGTTTTGTTTGAAAGTCCAAACAGTCTTGAGACAATTGTAAATATCATAGAGCAACTGGATATTCCATCAGAGGCAGAGACTATAATTAAAGTCGTTGATCTGAAGTATATGGATGCCGAAGTGTTGGCCGAGACACTTCAGAAGGTGTTCTCGGAGCAAGAAGTTGAGGATACGCCCAAGATTATCCAGGATAAAAGACAATCCTCCGACCGTTCTGCTGACCGAATAACTAAGCCACCGCCGATTGTTAAAGAGGATGCGTGGTCCACTCCGCAGTCACGTGTGGGAGTCTATGCCGTTGGCCGGACTAATCAGCTAATAGTCAAGGCACTACAAAGCGATATGAATGAACTGGAAAAGCTGGTCGAAAAGTTGGATGCATATGTGGATCCAACCACGAAAAGCTACCATTTCACATATATAGATGCAGCAGAGATCTATGTAGGATTAGAAGGGATCCTAGATCTTCGCACCGGAACCGGCAGGTATGGTAGAGGAACCGGAGGACAAACCGGGCGAGAAGGTGGCAGACCAGGCGGCATCACGCTTGTTACAAGAACTAACACGATCCTTCTGACTGCTCAACCTTCTGTGCACAGGATCATGACGAGCATTGTTGAAAGCGTCGATACGCCTAGCATGTACGAGGCAGGCGTGATACAGGTTTACAAACTTGAGAACGCAGACGTCGATGAAGTTGCCACTGCGATTCGAGAATTAATAGAAAGGGGGGACAGGCAGAAAGAAAAAGCTGGAGAGCCAAAGTATAGGGGTGAGGCTCCCGAAGCTCGCCCAAAAACGTCTGGTAAACTTGAACTGGAAGAGACCGAAGAGTTTGTCCCGCAAATTGAGGCCAAAGTCGCCGTGAGCAAGTCCACCAACTCCATAATTATTCAAGCTACTGCAAGAGAACATCGTGAGCTGGAAAAGCTTATTAAAGAACTGGATAGGCGACGAAAACAAGTGCTCATAAAGGCCGTGATTATCGAAGTCACTACTAATGATGATCTGGACCTGGGGATAGAACTCGACTATTTCAAAGGAGACCTCCTTTCCTTCACATCTTTCGGTCTGTCAACCATCGATCCGAATACAGGCGTTCGTGATGTAGTGGTCGGTCCCGGAGGAACAGCCGCCGTTCTTCGACCTAACAGGGCCCAGGCAATATTAAAAGCCCTACAAGGACAAGATCATGTTAGAATAGAGTCCGCACCACAGGTATTGGTGAACAACAATGCCGTGGGTACAATTCTGAGTATTGCCGAGGAACCTACCAGACAGACAAATCAAGGTGAAACTACAACAACGACTTCTTTCGGTGAGTATGTGACCGCCGGCACACAGTTTACTATTACTCCACACATTAGCGAAAGTGATTATCTTCGTGTAGAATACCAGATTATGCTTAACTCTTTTGGCGAACAAGCTGATCCTGAGCTTCCACCATCGAGAAGCACAAGCAATATTCAGAGCGAGGCTACTGTGCCCGATGGTTCTACAATAGTCGTAGGTGGTATTCAGGCATCAAGTGAAAGCGAAAGCATTGACAAGGTACCGCTTTTGGGAGATATTCCCCTGATTGGACTGGCGTTTAGAAACACCGTTATAAGGAAACAGTATATCACAACATATCTGTTTATAACAACAACTATTATGAAGAGCAAGGACTTTAGCGACCTTGAAGGAGTCAGTAAAAAAGCCCTGGAGGAAGTGAAAGAAGATGACAGTAATCAAACAATCGCTACAGAAGCCAAAAAGGTCGAATAGTTGCTTGCATAAAGCGGCCGTCCTGATTGTAATACCGGTCTTCAACGAATTCAAATATGTGGATGACGTATTATTTGTCGTCCACAAGTATTCAGACAATATTTTAGTGGTGGACGACGGCAGCACAGATGGCACTTCTGACTTACTCAAAAGACACGCTTACATTGAAGTTATATCGCACAAGGTAAATGCAGGTTATGGCCGGAGCTTAATCGACGCATTGAATTTCGCTTATAAGAATGATTTCAGTTGGGTAATAACTATTGATTGTGACCATCAGCATGAACCGTCGTATATACCCCGTTTCTATTCTGAAATAGAAAAGGATAACGCCGACATTATAAGCGGTTCCAGATATTTGCGCAGAATAAATTTGAGTTTGGTACCTCCACCAGCAGACAGAATAGCAATAAACAGAAAAATCACCGATATACTCAATCAGAATCTGTCCATCAGGCTGACAGATGCTTTTTGCGGCTTTAAGGCTTACAGAACCGAAGCCATTTCCAAGCTCAAGCTCACCGAAAGAGGTTATGGATTACCACTCCAGTTGTGGATCCGGGCAAGTCAAGCCGGCCTGAAAATCCGTGAAATTCCTGTTCCTCTGATATATCATGATCCCAAGAGAAACTTTTGTGGCATTCTTGAAAATCCACAAAAGCGCCTGGAATATTACATGAAAGTGATTGAAAGAGAGCTTGGATACAATGTTGTGCGACAGAGTACGATATCTCTCCATTCCTAAGAAAAAAGGCAAGGTCTTCATAAGTCCTGAGCCATCAAAATGGCTTCCTTTCCTGACCGAGAACAAACTTATCGCTGCAAATATAACTGACAGGCTAAAGTCACGCTACGAGCTTCTAAGAATAGCTCGAGACTATACTCAGACTGTGATGGATTGGGTTAACATAGGTAACGTTTCGCAGAACATCATCGCCACTGGACATCAAGCTACCTGGCATCATAGTGGTATTTGGGCCAAGAACCTGGCGACATGCAAATTCGCGCAGGCTGTCGATGGAAACAGCCTGCATATCGTGCTGGACCACGACATTTGTGACACGGCTCTGGTTTTACCAAGGTGTAGCCCCGATGGCAACTGGCATACTGAAAGATTCGAAATCGAATCAGAGCAAAAATCAGTGCCGCTCGAATTTCGACGACCCCCGTCAAAAAACTGTATCAAGGCTTTTGTTGATAGTGTGACCACAGCGCCTCCGGAGCAGTTCTGCTATGATATCTGGCCGGAATATCTGGCCTACGGATTCGACAAAATTCCACATTTCTACAGTATAGCAGAGTTAATCACTTACTTTCAGTCCATGCTAAATTTTGGACTTGGGCTAAATATGATCTATCTTCCCGTTTCGAAGCTTTCTGAAAGCGATGCATTCATCGATTTCGCCATTTCTATTATGCTGGACGCCTACCAGTTTGCTAAGATCTACAATAAAGCAGTAATAAGGCAGCTTTGTGCATCGAGAAGCAATCGACGAAATACAGTGCCATGCTTGAGACTTGACAGAATAAACAGAGGGATCGAGCTGCCGTTTTGGCTGCAATCACCCAACAGCAAGCGCACATCATTGTGTGTGGCATTAGAAAAAAACAACAGAATCAGAATTGGAAGCGATACGAACGTGCTCGATGAATTGGACACATCATGTCGGATTGGCAAGGTAGACCAACTGCGAAACATGCTGCGACGGTCCGGTTATTGTCTACGTCCTAAAGCTGTTTCTCTAACCGCATTCATCAGGTTATATCTGGCAGATTGGTTCGTACATGGAATCGGAGGAAGCGTATATGAGCCCGTGACGGATTACATTATCGAAAATTATTTTGGTATAAGACCATTGAAGTATGGCATAGCTACCTGCACTCAGACATTATTTTCACTTGATTCTGTTGCCTCTTTCACTGAGAAGATTTCACAGCTAAGGCATGAATTCCACAACATGAAGCACAATCCGGAAAGATATATGGATGAATCAGTGCAAAAGCAAGAGCCGGTCGTTTCTTTGCTTCGTGCGAAAAAAGAGAAAATTGCGCAGGCGAAAAACCGCTCGGCACCGACCAGCAAGAGGAAGGCGGCATGGAAATCTCTCTTGCAAATTAATCGCAGGCTTTCTGAGTACACAGAAAACGCCGCGATAGAAATAGAAAAAAAGATCTCGGAATCTGAAAAAAATAGAATTTCACATGAAGTCTGCAATTGCCGCGAGTATTTCTTTGGCCTGTTTTCGGAGAATAAGCTTCGCCGACTTACCGAATCAATAACTTTCACGGAATTCGAATAATACATGAAAATCATCGGTTGCATAGGTGGAATCTTCGACTATACAAAACGCCTTCAACCAATATATGCTACGGAGTATGAAAGTGCAGGATGGAACGACAAGAGTAATGATTATTGCTCCTCATCCGGACGATGCTGAGCTGGCAATGGGTGGCACAATCGTGAAAATGGCCGAATCCGGCCTGGATGTTGTTGTCGTGGATTTAACTGACGGCGAGCCTACGCCCTTCGGCTCGAAGAAACAACGGGCAAAGGAGGCGAAAGAGGCAAGCTGCATCTTAGGTATTAATAAACGAACATGCCTTGAAATGCCTAACCGATACCTGCAGGCAACTCTTGAGAATAGAAGAATACTGGCCCAGATCATCAGAATGAATCGCCCGGATATGATATTCGGGCCGGTACTTCCCGACTACCATCCGGACCACGTAGAGGCGGCAAAGCTGATTGAAGGGGCTCGTTTTGAGGCGAAGTTTCATAAGACGGATATGAAAGGCACACCGCACTGGACGTCCGGACAGTACGGCTACTATAGCACTCACAGACTCTATCATCACAGACCATCGTTCATTGTTAATATCACAGAGCAGTGGGACAGGAAAATTAAGGCGATCCAGGCATATAAGAGCCAAATTAGCGGTCCGTCATCGGCAAATTCTATTCCTTTGCTGGAAGCAGTAGAGGTCACTTGTCGGTATTTTGGACAGTGCATTGGAACGAGATATGGAGAGCCTTTTGTCAGTTACGAACCAATAGGCGGCGAGAAATCAGAAATGTTGGTCGAATTCCCAATATAAAGATCTCTATATAGGCTTATGCATCATACAAATAGCAAGACATTCCTCATTGGATGTATCTCAGGAAAAGTAATCAACTTACAATAGTCTAGTAAAATAGATATTTTATTCTTCCAAAGGCTTAAGACCTTCGGCGTCTGTATCCTCGAACTCATATTCGATCACTTCATCAACCTGCTCGGGATCGAAGGGCTGACGCGAAAACTTTCTGTGCCCGTGTTGGCCGCCTCGTTTACGTTTTTTACCATGTTTTCGAATAACCTTGAGCGGCTTAACAATGTCGCTTGAAGGCGGCTTGGAAGAATTACCGGAATTCTTTTGAAGCCGAGCGATTTTTTCTTCGAGCAGTTTTATATGCTCTCGGAGTTTTTTATTTTCTTCGGTCAGTTGTTTGATAACAGCATCTTTGTCTTCCATACACCATTTTTAACATGGTGCTGGAAAAAGCGCAAGTTGCCCATTTTAACATTTGCAAAAATCACAAGTCATCTTGTGGCACTTCGGTGAGATGTTACATATTTTTAAATTCATCCTCGCTTTGCTCTGACAAAAAAGTCAAAGTGTAAAAGGGCAAAGGATTATTCTAAGTCCAGGACAACACGAAATCCGTAGATATAGTCGCGATAGTCCGGGTCGTGGATAGCTCGGTTCGCAGAACGGCATGTGGTCGCAGAGCAGAGCCAACAGCCGCCACGACAAATACGAAACTTGCCCCACCTGGTCTTACCATAACTCTCCTTCAATGGATTCTCCGCAGGCGCCATCGAATAGAAATCTGCATAATCCAGGCACCACTCAAACAGATTCCCGTGCATATCATACAAGCCCCATGCATTAGGCTTGAGAGTTCCTACCGGGTGGGTCTTCTCATCACTGTTTTGGTCATACCATGCGTAGTCAACCAACTGAGATTCGCTGTCCCCAAAACTATACTTGCTTGTTGTCCCTGCACGGCATGCATATTCCCACTCCGCCTCCGTTGGCAAACGATATGCCTTGCCTTCCTTTTGGCTGAGTTTCTTACAGAATTCCACTGCATCGTCCCAGCTTACAGTGTCAACAGGAAGATTATCATCTCCTTTGAATTCACTGGGATTGGTACTCATCACCTTCTTGTACTGTCTCTGGGTTACCTCATATATCCCCATGTAATAACCATTGGTGATCTTCACTGTGTGAACGGGTTTCTCGCTGGGTTGTCCATGATCGCTGCCCATCTCAAACTCTCCCGGTGGAATCCAGACCAGCTTCATGCCAATGGAATTTTCCAATACAGTTCCCTGCTGAGGATTCAAGGGTAAAGGATTTTTACATGAACATGTAATTACTATCGTTGCCGCCAGCAATACCTCGATGATGATTCGTTTAGTCATCATATTCAATCCTTTCATTAAATTGTCCAGAACCTACTCAGGATACCACCATTGACCAGCAGGAGCATGATGTCTATTTTGCTCTGTGGAGTAGAGAAATGAGCAGCCATATCTTTTTTTACAAAGAAAAAATGATATATGTTCTCAGCAGGTAAGCAGGAAGTAGTCCTACTCAACACTCCCCTCACAATTATCCAGGACAATATATTACCCATAGGCTCTATACTATCAAAACGCGGTTCAATTGTCACCCATTACTTGGGAAATCCGTGCTCAGTACAGAATCCATCCACTCACGCGGGCTGATACCCACCTGTTCGGCGTGTTCGAGCAGCTCCTTGTGGTGAACGAGGCCTGCGGGATTGCTGGCGTCCATGTAACTGTACATAAGGTTGTGCCACATACACCCGGCGAGCCATTCTTTCACCGGCGTCCTTTTCTCGCCAAGATATGCATACACCCGGAGTATCTCGTTTTTAACTTCGAAGCCAATGTCGATGTGCCCTAAATCGAGGAGTAAAAACTGCATCGGTACACCAACCAGCCACTTATCCAGCCCAAGGACATAACCAAACAGAAGGTGTCCCATCCTATCCCTTTCTGCTGCGGCCTTACGAGTCGGAATGCTCGACTTACCCGTACCAATGCCATGAATCCAGTTTTCTATAAAGCGAAATGTGTTATGATGGCAATCAGATAATGTGCAAACCCCGGCGGCAATGGCCCCGCAGACTTTATATAGTTCCTTTTGTTGAGAGTTTTCCAATTCCGCCAGCTTTTCCTGATATTGGTTATCCCAACGAGGATGAATTTTCGGCAGTCCTGCCTTCTTCGATATCTCCGCATCAAGGTGCGCCCCACGACCATCATCGTCGTAAAAAAGATCCTTTACGATATCCTCAACCTCTATTTTTTCAGGATCCGAGATAAAGTAATCGATGGTAAGAAACATCCGCTCCAGCATCAGCTTCTGGACTTCCGTCAACTCGGATGCCGGACCGAGCCACTGGTATGTACGAGCAATAAATCCCGCGGCGGCTGAGAATTCCTGAATCAAATCGTCTTTTGACTTGCCTGCAAGGTATTCTTTTAAAACGGTACGTATGATTCTCATACTTTCCGTTTGAAGCGGCTGGGTTGTTTTCTGCTCCCACCACATATCAAGATAAAAACTCCAGCAACCGTTATGAAATGAGGGCTCATCCAATTTTCCTTTGCCAATAGCATTCAACAACTCATCAACAGTTACCGGCAGTCCACTATCACACGGCACAAGGTTCCCGATATGGGCACGAATCTGGCGGATACTATCGTTCAAAGGGCCCAGCTTAGCCTGCATTTCATTCAGGATCTTGGTTTCATCATCCCATTCATTCTCCTTGCCGGGAAAGGTCCAGGGGACAGTAGACCACTGGCGTATGAGGTTGCCATCGGCATCTGAATATAGTGTAGAAATCATTTCATTCTCCCGGACTTCTGTAGAGGAGGTCTCTCCTGTGTACACGGCTTCAAATCCGGGCGAAACTTGGTCATACGGCACTAATATATTTTTCTTCTCGTTTGCCATAGTATTTCCTCATAGATTTGCGTTGGAATACTTTGATTATTATTTGTTCCGAGTCATTTCTATTCCTATTTCTCTCTCCATGATGAGCCGAAATCTTGTGCCGCTTATAGTATGGTCGGCAACGAGTTTGCCATCGTACAGCAGGCCGGCTACCGCATAAGGCCACGGTGCGTTCTGGGCCTGTCGGTAACTTCTATACTCTACTATTCTTGGTTCTATGCCGTATCTATCTTTCGCAATCTCCACAATGTCGTTAACCATTTTTACATTATGAGGGCATTGGCCGGAGGTTATAATCGCCAGACCCTTACCGAATTTCTTTCGCTTCTTATCCCACTGGCCCTTAAAGCTCGGTGTGGGAGCAGATTTCTTAAATTTCTTCACAAGCAGTGAAAAGTCCGGGAGTGCCTTCTCAACCTCCTCGAACCCGTTCTTGAGGAACAATTCCTTTCCAGCCATAAAAGTACCCTCGCGTGTTACGACTGCCACACCATTCATATCTGCCTTTTTAGCATCCTTCACACATTCCTTAACAAGGAGTGTGCCAAAACCTCTGCCCTTACACCTCTTTTTCCCGATGTATATGCAGTGTATGAACATGTAATTCTCAGCGTTCACGGCCCTCCATGCACGTTCACCTGGTACGTACTCGATATACCCTACAAGACCATCGTCTGGTGTACTAAGCATCTTCACCTTCAAACCTTCGGACATTCGTTTCATTATCCACTGGAGCTTGTGTTGATAGGGTTCTTTGCTCGGATCTTTGTGCCCGCACAATGGCACCTTTCCAGCGTCCTTCGGTGTCATCTCGATTATCTGGACTTTTGCCCGCGGTTTCTTAGATGTCTTCGTCGGCACTAATTTATTTCTCTTCTCATTTGTCATGGTATTTCCTCATAGATTTGCGTTGGAATACTCGATATCTCTGCATCGAAACAAACCCCACGCCCACCGTCGTCGAAAAAAAGATCCTCCACGATTATATTCGTTTCAGATTTACTCTTCGGTCTTTATCTTCTTGCGAATCATTTCTGTTTTCTCTTCCCTTTTATTACCGTTGGGCAGAGTAATTTTGTGAGTACAGGTAAGCTTGTTGTCGCTGATTTTCTCAATGATGCCTACGCTCCTAGCCCCTTGGAGGGTCCCGGACCATTCCCATTCCATGATTTCTTTATTTGCCTCCAACCTGCCCCTGCCTTCGGTTATACAACGCATGCTATCAAAAGCATACCCAATCCTTTCGCCGGTCTTTGGATCGATTGTGTAAATTTGCAGGAATTTGTAAGGCATACTCAAAAATCTCTCCAAATCTTCATCCGAGGCTTTAAACGACTCCTTCAACTGTTTCTTTTCCTCATCAGTCATCCTGTCAGGCTCAGCCCAGCTTCTTTTCCAAATCAAAAACTGTCCATTCAAGACTGACTCTATTGTAAAGCCGTCTGAATGACCCCACGTGTCTTCCCACTTGCCAATAAGCCATTTACTCCACTCGTCATCAAGAGGTTCCGGCTGGAAGGAAGATGTTCCACTCTCTTTTGCCATTTCTTTCTGCTGCATTTTAGCACATGAAGCCATGCTTACCATTACAATGAGCAGTACAATAGATATATGTTTCATTTGAGGTCTCCTTTTATCCTTTAATTGTTTAACCATTTAGTTTTAACTTATGTTTATTGTAAGAAGTTTCATCTGAATTATTTTACGAATCCTTTCCAAGAGCAGAATCCATCCACTCATCAACAGTGACGCCCTTGTCCTTACACCGCTGAATGAGGTCCGTGTGACTGGACGTAAACGATCCAATCAGTCCACCCATCTGGTTGTGAACCAGAGTGTACCAGAGGCAGGCCGCCATCCATTCTTTTACCGGAGTCCTTTCCTCACCAAGACAGGCGTAAACCCGAAGGATGTTGTTTCTCGGATCAAAGCCAAGGTCGATGTGTCCGAGATCCAAAAGCAGGAATTGCAGCCGGATACGCATCAGCCACCGATCCAGGCCCAGTGCATAGCCAAAGAGCATATGGCCCAGACGTTTTTTTTCGGCTTGGGCCTTGCGTGTGGGGATACCTAATCGGCCGGTTCCGATGCCGTGAATCCAGCTTTCAATGAAGCGAAACGTGTTATGGTGACAGTCGGAGGCCGTGTGGATTCCCGATGCGATGGCGCAGCAGGTTTTGTACAGTTCCTGCTTCTGCTCATCCTTGAGCTTATCGAGCGCTTCCTGATATGCTGGATGATCCCACTCGGGATTGATCTTAGGAAGTCCTGCAAGTTCTGAGATTTCTGCATCGAGACGCCGACCGCGTCCGTTCTCATCGTAAAACACATCCTTTCCCATGGCCTCCAGGGCCTGTAGTGCGGATCCCCCCCCAGGGGGTATTTGGGGATCGGTCCCCGTGTAATTGAGCTTGATGAAAAAGTCAAACGTCAGGAGCATCCGATCCAGCATCTTCCTCTGGACCTTGCTAAGTTGCGAAACCGCACCGAGCCATTCGTAGGATCGGTTGATAAATCCCGCCGCCTCCGGGTGCGCCTTGATAGCATCTTCTCTCGGTTCACCCGCTAGATACGCTTTTAATACGCTATGGATAGTCCTGATGCTTTCCATTTGCCCTGGCTGACTGGTCTTCAGTTGACACCCCATACCCGAGCACAAGCATCCGTTTTTGAAAGATGACCGTTCCAGTTTCCCCCGAGCAATGGCGAACAGTAACTCGTCCACAGTAACCGGCAGGCCACTATCACAGGGAATAAGACCAGTGATGTGGGCACGAAGCAGACGAATGTTGTCGGTCAGTGGTCCCAGCTTGCTCTGCATTTCACACAGGTGCTTGACCGTATCGTCCCATTCATCTTCGGCCCACTGGCCTTCCTCATTCGGAAAGAACCAGGGAATAGTACACCACTGGCTTATGAGGTTGCCATCATCATCTGAATAGAGTGTCGAAGTCATTTCGCTCTTCCGGACGGGCGCCGGCGAGGTCTCTCCGGTGTACACTGCCTCAAATCCGGGCGATACCTGGTCGTAGGGCACTAATGTATCTTTCTTCTTTGCCATTATCTCTCCCTTTTATAAATCGTAGCCATAAAAAACCGCAGTAGCGTTCTTTTGATCGGCAAACCAGCGGTCGTTCAAGCCGCAAACGCGAAAGCCGTTATAGACGAGCAGCTCAGCTAAGGAACAGTCATGCGGATTAGGAGGCCCGACGTCCATCATGACCCTTGCCCCGCCCCTTTTGGCTGCTTTGAGCATCCCTTTAAGCAAGGCGGTGCCGTATCCCTTACCTCTTTCGTTCTTGTCCACCCACAAATCCCATATCCACGCCATCTTGTTCCAGGCCCATAAATGGATGATCCCAAGGCCAACTACTGTGCCGCTGTCATCCTCAATTACCAGCCAGTGGGTGTCATCCTGCTTAAGCAGCTTCTTAAGTTCGTCCGCAGTGCGCACGGGGCTTATCCGGGCACAACGTGCTGCATCGCTTGCCTTTGCCTGTCGAATCTTCACATTCCCACCTCCGGTCTTGGAAAATAACCTTTCGCAAAGCTTCTCATGCTTTGGGCCGCAGCATTGGCATACAGGGCCCTGGAAATCGAATTCCGCCTGCGGCGTTTAATCGGTTTACTATGATATTCGGTCTTGAATGCTTTTATACGCTCTATGTCCCTTTGTTTCCAGACTCTCCAGCCGCGCCAATCGCGCTGAACATCATCTATTAGCCCCTCATCCAGCCATCGCAGAAGGGTGTTCTTGGACACGCCAATGCAATTAGCAGCTTCAATAGTACTAAACATAATCCAAAGTCCTCAAAAATTAATATAAATATATTAAGTATACTTACATATTTATAGATTCATGTCAAGACTTTTTTAGATTTAAACCTGAATTTTTAATTTTTTTTCTCGGAGGGATTCTCTTGAATTTGGAGCGGAAAAACTATCCACTTCGCTGACTGCATATACTCAGTGGCTGTAATCTATTGCAAAAGGATGTCTATTCGTTAACAAATATTTTTTACAAACTTAAGGTTCTTATAGTTCTTTTGGTTTGAAAACTTTTACGCTTGGAACGCCCAATATGAAATCCAATATTGGTTCTGTTCCATCTTTCAAGCTCTCTGTGGGAGTATTCCAAAAAGAATTATAGATAATGCGTGCATCATCAGAATGGCGACTGCGTTTTTTCTTAAATGAAAGAAATGCTTCCGCCAAGTAAACGGTGACATTGCTAGAACATTTTTTTCGAAGCATCCTTAAAAATCGAATTGCCGCTGTATAAGTAGCAACTCCGGGTCCATGATACCAACCTCTTCCTTTTTCAAAAACACCTCGAATGTCAGGATTTCCATATTCATCATGGTAAGTTGAAAGAACGGCTTCAATAATTAGTACACATGGACTAATTTGCTCCACCAATCTGGTGACTTCCTCGACAGTAGTTCCGAATTTTAGCGTTTCTGGCTCTTTAATACCTGAATGCATGATACCGCACGAAGCCACACTATGTGAGTATCCCAGGTCGAGAGCTATGTGTGGGTAATGTATTTGATTGATATTTGTTCGGAATGTTATCATCTTATCCATTTAACAAGTGACATCCTCCACAGAATGTCACCTGTTCTTAAAGGACTCGTTTGTGATTTGACATAGAGACGCCATAGTTATTATTCCTGTGTGCGGAAAATGAATTTTTCATAGTGTAACCAAAGGATTTTTCAAAGATATGGTAGACCTTGACAAAGAACAGTAAGTGGGATGACGCTTTGAGGTTTAACTTTAAATTCTTTAGGGTCATCTTCTATTTGTTTTGTAAGTTTTTGTACATAACGCACATTTTTAACGAGAACTGCTATAGGATTAGGCATCTTGAAGTTTCCCTTACAACGCCATTCGCGCTCATGAATCCAGCTAATCCATCGGTCTTTGACAACTTCAAACCTAACTACACGCCAGAGTTCACCAATAGGAATACGTAACTTTCTTATCTCCTCATTTGATAAGTATAGAACGGGCCGACACCCCTTTTTGAAAGCTAATCGTTTTGTTATTATCACACCAAATGGTTCATACCTTGGATGTCTCGGATTGGCATTTTTATTATCTAAAACGTATTTTAGGGAGTTCAGAGGAATATCCATGAAACAAACAGCTTTATTTGGCCCTTTGATAAAACCTTTTGTTGTACTGCTTCCAAAGATTTCTCCGCCCTGTAAAATTGATATAAGATTTTCAAATGCTGAATAATCATCCTCTTCTTGAGTATTTTTTGTAAGATGCGTTATGTACGGTGAAAGATCAGGACGCACATCAAAAGGAAGATCCTCATATTCTGCCATTGCCATTCCCTATTTCAAGTATACATAATAATAAACAACATGCTTTCTACTGTTTTTATGCTACGGGATCTAAAAGTACCGGCTTATTCTTTAAGCTAAAATTGCCAATTTTCTTTTTGCATGAAGTTTTCGAGATTGATGCATTCTATCTTAAAGTGTTTACAAACATTGGGAATCTTGGCTGCGTTTTCTTTATATACTTCTTCAGTAACAACAATAGCATTTTCAGATTTGGCTTTTGCAATTACGAATGGATCAGCGGTTGGTCTCCCACTTAAAATCTTCTTCTTTTCAATGAGTTGCTGAAAATGTGCTACTATGAATATCTCATTAACAAATTGTAGTTCCTCTGTCGATGGAGTGGCAAAAAGTTTCCTATTTTCTTGTGCCCACTGAGCAGGCCTGTCATTGGCATTGAGTATCATAATTTCGTTATAAGATTCACGAACGAGCTTGATATCTCCATTTATAAGCATTTCATCAAGTTTTATCCAAAGAGATGGAAAACGTTCCGGGTAGTAATGTTTCAGTATGACGCACAAACTGTTTGTGTCAAAAACATACATTTATTTAATCAGGTCCTGCTAAAATATTCCGACTCCACTCCAGGAATAGATGTTACTTTAACACCCAAATATTCAGCTAATTGAATTGTGTCAAAACGACCTTGATAATATTGTTTAAATGCCAAATCCAAATATGTATCGCCTCTATAAGCGACAATATTTCGGTAGTAGTTGCCACCTTCACCTTGCTTTCTTCTTCGCTGTGCTTCTTCTGCCCATTGTTTACTTTTTTCCTCATAGTAGGCTTCATCAACGAGCTTTCGATCCAGGCATTTTCTAAGAATAACTTCTCGGCTCACTTTATATCGATTTGCTAATTGTTGTATTCCTTTTTCATCAAGCTCAGTTTCTTCTAACATCATTTTAAAATCTGAATCCGGGACCAAGAACGTTCCAGTAAACTTGTTACAAAGTACTTCTGCTCTTCTGTTGGCTCCTCTCAGTTTTCGTAGGAACGCATCATTGCATTTATCAATTCCACCGGTTTTCAGTAGAAGATGGGCAAGCTCATGAAAGAGAGTGAAAACTTGCCTTGCCATAGACATACTATTGTTTAGGTAAATCACGGGGAATTCATTGTCATAGATACAAAAGCCTGAAATTTCATCTAAGTGGAATGCGTCTTTAAAAATATAAATACCTTTGCTTTCTATTGATCTGCGCCACTCTTTAAGCGCAGTGTTCATATCTTTCCACTTTAGCTGTGTTTCAAGAGAGACACCTAAGTAATCTCGAACAGTAGCAGCGGCTTTTTGAGCATTATCTCCAGGCGTAAAAGACAAATCTCTAAATATTTTTTGGGGCTCTGGATTTGTACCGTCATTCAATTCTTCGAGATTAATTTGCATTGCCTGAGCATCTCTGAAGAGTTTGAGGAAATTAGAAGGTAAGTCGTCAAGCTCACTTGCTGGAAGAGTACGGAATGATCCCTTAGGATCTACTTCTTTGGGTGGATCGGGAAAGAAGAAGATTGCTATTGGGCGTTTATATATTTCGTAAGATAACTTCTCCAACTGTATATATGTAGGTGACTCCCCACCTTCGGCTTCCCAGTCTTCCACAGTGGCAGTGTCTTTTTTCATTCTGAATGCAACTTCTTCAACGGAGATATTTGCACTCTCTCGAGCCCACTTAAGCGTCCTACGATTTATTGGTAACTGTTGGATCATTTATTTCACACAAAATCATTTGTTTTTCATATGCGTCTGATTCATAGATGACTGTTTTAAAGATGCAACCAAAAAGAAATTCCTACGTCTCATATTCTATTATATCTTTAGCCATGTAAAAAATCAATTATGAAAATGTCCGCTGTTGCTGATTTTATTATGAACTGTATTGTTGTCTTAGGCAAGATAAAAATCCCGACCAAAGCCGGGATTTCGTGTTGTTTCTGGTTATAGTTTAGCTAAGAGTTTCTTTGCCCATTCCGAAGCTCGTTCAAGCTCGCCTTCTTTCAGCGGACCCTCCATCCCTTGTACGAAGAATCCCTCGGGGTCAGCTACGAGCTCTCCTCCTTTTTTCACGAGTCTGTCAGAGATGGGCTTGGCGGCGTAGCCGAATATATTTACAAAGATGCGTAATATGAATACGGCAGAGTCTATTTCTTCTTCTGTAACTCTGGTATCGAACGCAGCCACCCTGACACCTTTAAGGCCGTCTCTGGGAATACTTTTTAAGAATTTTTTTATCGCGGGACTTGGACTGAACGCACGAGTCGGGGAGCCGACTATCAACAGCTTCAATCCGGCCAACTGCTCCGGCCCGACATCGACGACCCGGAGTATTCCAACATCTTCCGGCCGGCCGAGCGCATTACCAATGGACTGAGCTATTCGCTCTGTATTGCCAAAAAACGAATCGTATACTACCAATGCTTCCATGGCCTAAATTGGTGCGATTCATCGCACCCTACTTTTTACTATCGCGCAGCGATTCCTCAATTTTGCATTTTTAATTTTAACTTTTAATCTTCGTAATGTGTTCCAGCAGTCCGCCGTCGTTGATTATTTCGAGTGCGAAGTCCGGCAGCGGATTAAAGCTGATATCTGCGCCAGCGGTTTTGTTCTTTATTACGCCGGCTTTGAAATCGATCTCAAGCTCGTCGCCGTCATTGATTTTGTCCGGGGCGTCCGAAGACTCTATCAGGTAAAAGCCGTTATTGATGGCGTTTCGATAGAAGATTCGTGCGAAGGATTTGGCGATAACGGTGGCCACGCCTGCGCCGCGGATGGCCCAGACGGCGTGCTCCCTTGATGAGCCACAGCCGAAATCCTCACCGGCCACGATTACATCACCTTGGTTGACTTTATTGACAAAGCCTTTATCCAAATCCTCCAAGCAATGCCTCGCAAGCTCGGCCCGATCGTCGGTATTCAAATATCTCGCCGGGATGATTTCGTCGGTATTAATATGGTCCCGTTTGTAAACATGTGCTATACTCATTTTTACACCTTCTTTTTTAAATTAAATATTAAAATTCAAAAATCAAAGTTACATATCAAAAATCAAAATTACTTTCTTCCCTTGAGAGTCAGGATGCTCGAACCGAATATTTTTGCTATTTCATCCAGCTCATTCAAGAACCAGGCCACATCTTCTGCTTTTGCTCTTCCACTATCCCTTAGCAGGGCAAGCCAGAGCTTACTTTCGTTTGCTGATTTAAGCGAAGTATTAAAATAATTGGTGAAATCTTTCTTGCTGCTTGCAGCCTGGCCCTCGATGTAATTGCCAATTACACTCGTCCCGCTTCTCAATAGCTGATCGCCGATCCTTTTTGAAACATTATCGTTCGGCAGCTTGTCGATGAATTCAACGAGCTTGAGAGTAAAAGCATACAATCGCTTCTTGAAATCCTTTTTGAATTTTAATTTGTCATTTTGCATTTTAATTTTTGATTTTTAATATATCAGAGATATTTCCTGCAATCCGTTATTTTCCCTGTTACTGCGCTTGCCGCCGCGGTCGCGGGGCTGGCGAGATAGACTTCACTCTCCGGATGTCCCATCCTGCCGACGAAGTTGCGATTGGTCGTGCTGATGCACTTTTCGCCGGAAGCGAGAATACCCATAAATCCGCCCAAACACGCGCCGCACGTCGGAGCAGCGATAACGCAGCCGGCCTCATAAAAGATATCGAACAGACCTTCATCCTTCGCCTGCTTCCAAATTCCCGGCGTGGCAGGCACGATGAGCGTGCGGATGGCGACCTGCTTGTCTTCGAGAATTTTCGCTGCTATTCGCAAGTCTTCGATCCGCCCGTTCGTGCAGCTTCCGATATACGCCTGATCCATTTCTTTGCCTGCACATTCGCCTACGGGTACGCCCCCACTCGGCAGGTGCGGCAAAGCCACCATCGGCTCGAGCGCCGAGCAGTCGAACTCTTCGGTCGCGATATATTCGGCGTCGCTGTCCGAATCGTAAACATTGAAGCACGTTTTTTCCTTTAGATGCTCGTCGAGATACTGTTTGGTGACGTCGTCGAAGCCGATTATGCCGCTCTTGGCGCCGGCTTCGATGGCCATGTTCGTGATAGTCATGCGTGCTTCGGCCGACATATCGGCAAGGGCCGGGCCGACGAATTCCATCGCCCTGTAGAGAGCGCCGTCGACGCCGATTCTTGCAATCACAGCGAGAATCACGTCCTTGCTGTAAACACCGGGCCCGAGCGTGCCGTTCAGGACGAACTTCATCGAAGCAGGGACCTTGAACCACAATTGCCCTGTTGCGATTGCCGCCGCAGCGTCGGTCGAGCCGATGCCGGTGCTGAAAGCTCCGAAGGCACCATAAGTACAAGTGTGCGAATCCGAGCCGACAATTACTTCGCCCGGGCGGATGTGACCCTGCTCCGGTAGCAGCGCGTGGCAAACGCCTGCTCTGCCGAGCTTATAATAGTGTTTGATTTTGTGCCGCTTCGCCCATGCGTCCAGCCGCTTGTGAAGCTCGGCGCTTTTTATGTCCTTGGCCGGCTGAAAATGATCGGGCGTTACCACGATCTTTTCCGGATCGAATACTTTATTGATGCCCTTCTCCTCCAGCATCGAAATCGCCGGCGGCGTCGTAACATCGTGACACATCACAATATCTATCTTCGCATCGACAAGCTCGCCCGGCACGACTTTTTTCCTGCCGGCCGCTCTTGCCAGAATTTTCTCGGTTAATGTCATTGGCATTTTCTTTTTATTCTCCGTTAATTAAAGTTCCGCTTTAACGTCGGGCTCTTCGCCCTTCGCTTTTGCAGCAACCATTCTGTTTATAGCATCGACGTACGCCTTCGCCGAGGCCTCGATTATATCCGTGGATATACCCCGGCCGGTGAAAATTCTACCATCTTCGGTAATTCGGACGGTCGCTTCGCCGAGCGCCTCTTTGCCGCCGGTGACAGCCCGGATCGAATAGTTCTCGAGCTTCGGCGACAAACCCGTGGCCAGGCGAATCGCTTCGTACGCCGCATCAACCGGCCCGTCACCGCAAGCCGCCGCCTGAGTGGTCTCATCTTTGATTTTCATCTTGACACTCGCCGTCGGAAGCGTGCCGGTCCCGCTGGCCACGTGTAGATATTCCAACTCATATACATGCTCGACAATATAAATTTCGTCGCTGATTATCGCAGCGAGATCTTCATCGAAGACTTCTTTTTTCTTGTCGGCAATAGCCAAGAATCGCTCGTACGTCTTCTCCAATTCTTCTTTGGACAATGTATATCCCATTTCTTCGAGGCGGTGCCGAAGCCCGTGCCGGCCCGTGCGTGCTGTCAATACAACACGGCTCTCAGCCAGCCCAATCGTCTCCGGCCTCATAATCTCGTACGTCTCACGCTTCTTGAGAAACCCGTCCACATGAATGCCGGAGCTGTGCGCGAACGCATTACGCCCCACAATCGCCTTGTTAGCCGGAACGGGCGTTCCGAGCATGTCCGCCACCATTCTGCTGGTGCGAGAGAACTCGCGCGTGACTATGCCGGTCTCGACCTTATCGAAGAAGTCCCGCCGGGTGTGTATCGCCATAACGACTTCTTCAATCGCTGCATTGCCGGCCCGCTCGCCGACGCCGTTAATCGTCCCTTCGACCTGCCGGGCACCGTTTTTCACGCCGGCAAGAGAATTCGCGACCGCCATTCCAAGATCATTATGGCAGTGGACGCTTATTACTGCCTTCTCGATGTTCGGCACGTTGGCGCAAATATCCCGAATCAAGCCGCCCCACTGTTCCGGAATGGCGTAGCCCGTCGTATCGGGAATGTTCAAAACGGTCGCCCCGGCATCAATTACAGCCTCGAGTATCTCATAGAGAAACACCCGCTCGGCCCGGCCGGAATCCTCGGCGTAAAATTCGATTTGCGGCACGAACCCTGCAGCATACTTTACCGCCTCGACAGCCATCGCCAGGATCGTCTTCTGCTTTTCGCCTATCGTTTTGCCGTACTTATCGTCGCCGAATTTTCCCACTATATGCACTTCCGAGACGCCGATACCCGTATGGATTCGCGCCCGCTTAGCCTTGATGAGGGCCTTTTGGGCCACATCGATATCCTCTTTCCTGGCCCGTGTAAGACCGCAGATTTCGGGCCCTTCGATATTCTCGGAAATCAGCCTCACGGCCTCGAAATCCTCCGGCGACGATGCCGGAAAGCCCGCCTCGATGATATCGACGTTCAGCCGCACCAATTGCCGGGCGATTTCCATCTTCTCTCTCGCCCCCAAACGCGTACCCGCGGCCTGCTCGCCGTCACGCAACGTCGTATCGAATATTTGTACTTTTTCTTTAGACATTTTCATTTTCTCCTATTTTTTTGCCACAGAGGGCACAGAGTTCACAGAGATTACTTCCTAAACCCTGAAATTATGCCCCAATTAGGGTCAAATTGCTAAGAATTTACTTCAAATATCAACGGATAGAATAGATTTTTGGTGAGTTTTATTATTGCGCCAAGCGGCGCAGGAGCAGGCTGGAGCTAAGAATAGCCCTGAAGGTCGAATTCATCCGCCGCTCATCTGGCGGGCAAACTGTACGTTTTTCGTTCATACCATAAATTATATCGACCAAAATTGTCACCGCAATCTTTTTTCTTAAAAAAAGACAAATGTCATCCCGAATATCATTGAGGGATCTATTTAACAGCAAAGTTCCGAAGAAAATTTTACTAATTATATTCGTTTTTGAGCCAATTTTAAGGATTTTCAATTTTTCCCTCTTTTTTTTAACTTTTTTCAAAATTCGTTATCAACATTTTTCCTTCTCAATCGCCCTACTATTAGAGTCAGGTGGTTTTGACGTCTATGTCTGAATACATTGGCATTAAGTTGTGAAGGAAAGAAGTATTGAAAAATACGTATTTACCACAATAGATTTCTGGCCAAAACTGCGATAATATTGCGAAAAAAAGGGGAGTTTTGCTCGTTTTGTAAGTTCTTGAAACGAATTGCACAGATTTCGCATTTTTTTGGCCACGAAGCTTTACCCCATTCGGTAAGAACAGGGCAGGCTCCGAACGCAATCGAATGGAACGAATTAGTTTAAATGGGCTCTGTCAAGAAAATGAAATTAACCAAAAAATACCTGACACCTTTAATTCTCCCAACTTATAATCCTCCAATGATAAGGTTCAGTATATACAGGAGCGAGACTTAAATGGCGGTTTTTGTGGGCATAGAAGGTGTCGGGATGAGGCAGAGCTTTGCCATTGCTGCTAACGAACAAGGTAAGATTCTATCTGTAGTGAGACAGCCATATGGAATTTCTCTTCATACCTCACCTCGAGCCGAATTGATATCCCGCTTGGCTTACCTCATTCGTGATCTGGCCTCGAACATGGGAGAACCGATCAGGTACTTTAACGGTTCGACAATTTGTATCGGCTTAACGGGAGTGACATTCCCATATGATGCTGAGGTGGAACTGCCGCGCGAATTTGAACAGCTTGGTATTAAAGATAGTAAACTGATATGCACTGGAGACGCCGAAATAGTATTCGCCTCACACACGCAGTCAGATAACGGAGGCGCTATACTGTGCCACATGGGATCAACAGGCTATATAGCCTTTGGTAGAAAGCATATTCGGTTCGGTGGATGGGGCCCTGCGTTAGGTGATGAGGGTTCAGGATTCTGGATTGGACGAGCCGCTCTGCGTGCTATAGGTGAAGAATATGACTTAGTGGAGGAACCACCATCTAAGCTATGGAATCAAATACAGGATTGGCTTCAAGATCCTGCGGACTCTGTCGAAGAATGGTCCTTTGCTTCGGGAATATGGCGGCAGATTTTGAATGAGATAGAAGTAAGAAAGCTTGATCCACGTACCGCGATCTTCGCATTCTCGCACGAGGTTTGCAGAAATTCGGCTTGGCAATGGAGGGTAGTCGCAAGTGGTTTGACAATACCTGTAATGAGTGCTTGGGAGAAAGGCGATCAAAAAGCTGAGCAAATTGTGAAGAAAGCTGCACACGAATTGTGGCACCAGTTCAATAAGGCTCGTTTGATAGCAGGAGCGCCAATTATGCATAGCCCCATAGTCTTATATGGAGGAGTACTTGTTCATCATCCACCTTTCTGTGAATTGTTAACCGAACTGATCCACAGTCAGGGCGACGAATCTATAAAAATCATTCTGCCCTCAACCGAGGGTGCTATGAGACCCGTGTGCGGCGCACTTCTGTTCGCTTTAGGCGGATCGAATACAAGGAATCTATGTTTACCCAAGAAGGACGTCATCGATAGACTTCGCGGTGACGTTTCTAAAACTTATCAAGACACGATCCTCAAAAATGATTAGGACCAAATGAATGAGTACGGACACTTTACCAGCACGTTTGAAAAATGCACACCGTTACATCAGATCCCTCTGGGGTGCAGCTCATACATGCTGGTACAATCTCGCTTGGTTACATGCAAACGGTTTTGTTTGGATTCCTCTGATAGACTTCGATGTCATCTGTGGTACCCTCCCGATAATGGAGATCCACAAACAAGCTGAATATTCACCTAGCAAAGTATCTGAAGAGTGGCTACCTTATGTCGTAGGACCGCATACTGTTGCATATTTGTTTCACTATCTTAGTGAGTACTGCCTCCCCCCAGGAACCGTTGGCGAAATGCTCGATAGAAAGAAAAAGCTTCTTGGCGGTCTATCGGGGAGCGCAAGACAGTTTCTGCGGATACTTAACGCTTCCCAAAAGACAAATAATCCACTTTCGGCTATATTGAAAGAAGCCAATTCTTTTGATAGAATTGGTGACATTCTAATCACCGAGTTGGAAAGGTTTAGCACTCAACTAGGACAGCTCGAAACACTCGAATTCCTTCTCGGACGAGACACGCCTGTACAAACTCTTATTGGGGAAAGAATGGATGAGCGCAATACAAGTGCTTTCCGACACGTACACACAGTCCTTAACACCACCAGGCCAAATAAGTCAGTTAATAACTTCTTTGACGCGCTTAATGTTGCAACAACCGTCAGGATATTCAACGCTCCGTCGAAAAGCGGTCGAGGCCGAAGAATACCCGCCCTCATTTCTCAGACAAACGCTATTGTGCGATTTGGACAGCCTGAGAACGTAGAAGAGTGGCTGGATGTAGGAGAGGGTGTGGACATTCCGATCATTTTCAATAGTGTTTTGTACTTCATAATCCAACAAGCTCTACTTATGGAGTTCGATGGCAACTATAGCATATGTGCCAATGAAGCGAACATTCTCGCGAGACATCTAAGTGAGATCGAATGCTACTATCTTGGTCTTATCCGTACTTGTAAGGAACTGATTGCTGATGGACGAGCAGAGGAATCTATATCTGCTGATGATTTGCCAGTGCGCGATAAGGAAATGCTACAGCAAAAACTCGTGACGACGGAACGACGTTGGGGCACCATACTTACTCCAGCGTGTACTTTGCCGGAGCATGACAGAATTAGATATATGAAACTTCTGCTTACACCCCGCGTACGAGGTCTTCTGACCAATAACCAGCCAAAAATCATCAGACAAGGAGTAAAGGAGCTTGAGAAGCGATTGCGGACGACATCTCGTCCAGACCTTGATCTCTGGCAATCTTTGATAGAGTATCGTCATCGTTTCTCTCCACCTCTTCCAATTGATCTGAAAACAACTATAATTCTTAATCATGTTCCATCTGATGGAACACCTCTTAGGGACTTGGCACAAGGCCCAGCGATTAAAGGTAGTCTTGCATCATTCTGCCAAAAGCCTCATGATATCAGGTTAGCAGCTTTTCCACGATTCGTGTCACATGGTGCAGTTTTGGTCGTAGACTCATGGTTTAGGGAAATGCCAAATCAAAAGCGGTTTCTCAGTGTGGTTTGGGTGCATGACTACGATGCTGCTCAGATTTGGAATGAGGGATGCCATCTATTATCTGGATTCACAGAAACTCAAGAGACAAATACAGGCACTTATCGGGTGTTTTCGGCGGACAGCAAACAAGTCGATGGGACTTTTGACCGAGAGGCTTTTCCATCCATACATGCTTTGCTTGGTGCGTCCGAGCAGCTAAACTATTTCGAGATTCAGTGGGGGAAATTTACATTTTTCGCCGATGTGGAACCAATGGAGAATAAAGAGTTTCAGGCCGGTCTTGTTTTTCCGAAATCGGCTTGGAATGCAAAACTCAAGAGTTCACTTATTGAAGTAATTTGGTCGACCAATTGGCTTCATTTGGACATCTTTTACTATGAAGAGATGCTACAATCCCTTCTTGACATAATGGGCGTACATGCTCCCGCAGTTTCATGAGGATACTATGACAGCATATCAGTCTGATACGATCGAATGGATCAATAGTGCCAAAGCTGGAAAACGGCCATACGGCGCTCTTGATGCATACAGTGGCAATCAACTGCAATTTCTCTCAACTGTTAAGGTCAGCGATGTTAATGGTAAGTGGGCGATTCAGGAGCAGGTTGAAAAAATAGGGCATTTCTGGTGGCGAGTCGTGAACAAGTCCTGTCGGGTACGACGTGTGTACATCGTGGGAAAAATCTGCGAGGATCGTATTATGTGGGATCCAACAGATAAAAAAGTCAAGGAAACATCGGTAACAATCTTCGACAGTATCGGACGAACAACACCGGAAGCAGATTTCTTCTCACAGAAAGACTGGAGTGTTGGCTTTAGCGTAATAAGTTCTGGTGTCGAGAGAGTTATTAGTACTGTAGGGAACAGTTTCTTTGAGTCCGAATTCCTCACTTATAAACCGGATCCCAATCCACCTGCGCCCTCCACATGCCTCGATTCGGTAGAATCTAGTAACATGTCCTCTATAATTCACCCACCTACCGCCTCAGAGACTGACGTGAATTGGATAGAGACAAAGAAGCTTCTAGAAGGTACTGACTCTGTTAAAATATCCAGGTATGTCGTGGTTGGTAACTATGTACGGTTTGAAAATGCTTGCCTCAATCAGTTGCGGCAAGCCAAGACCAGTATTGTACGAGCATGTTTGTCTCCCAGTAAGTTTTTGGAAAATTTCATGGTTTGGGGAGTACCTGGAGAGGGCAAGACGTTCTTGCTTACCGAAATCGCACGATGTAATAACATTGACAACATCGTGATCAACTTAGCCGACGTCAAAAACTTAAAGAGCGAAAAAGCTCTGCGAGATCAACTTTCCAAATGTGGTAAAACCACAAAGCCTTTCTTGTGCATACTTGACGAGTTTGACAAGCGTTTATCTGAGCAATGGCTTTGTCCGACAGTCTTTGATTTTCTTGGATGTAATGAGAAGTCAGAACCGAATACACCTAACACGGTTTTTGTTATTGTAGGTAGCACTATGCCGAGCAAGGACAGCCTCATCGCTGCAATCCAATCACAACAAGAAATTGGAGGGGCAGACCTGTTGAGCAGAATACCAAATGACGTGGTTTGCGTTCCTCCCTTATCTGCTGGGGATCGCTTGCTCCTCTGTCTCAAGCACATGGTCAAGTGCAGTAAACAGAGGGGACTGAACCTGATGAGAACCGAGAAACTAGCGGCCGCCTATCTTATGTCACAAAAAGATCATAGAGATGCTCGCTGGATAGCCGATACAGTGGGTCGAGCTGTCAGCCGTATGGATAAATGGGAGGACGAGTTGAGATACGGACATCTCTTTGATTCTGGATCTATAGATGAATCATTTCGTAGTAAAATTGATGACGACATCAGTAATTTGGAAGGCAAGTACTTGCACATGGAAGAATAGTATGAAGGATACAAAGAAAACTACGTAGGTCAAGGGAGAATTTTTCGGCTTCTATCTACCCTCGGTATGACAAGGCCATTTAACTTTGCCATTTACTATTTACGATTTGCGAATTACGATACGTATGGCATAAATTGACTATTGCTTTTTATCCACTGCGGCAATCCTAGGGACTCCTTACGGAAAGCAAAGAACGCCGTCTCACGGAGATTTATTAAGAAAAATGCCCGCTTTTTTCAATGCCTGTTCGTATAATAGATAACTGATTAGTATTTAGTGTATAGTATATGGTATATAGCATTTAGTATATGGTGAATGGTGAAAGGAAAAATGGCGATCAGGCAATAAGAATATCAGAAATCGGCGTTTATCTGAGTCCATCTGCGGTTTTAATTTGATGCTGTTTGAAAAAACAAAGCCAATTTCAGGAAGGACTAAATGGATGTAAACATATATAAGACAAAGGATAATGCGAAAATATAGTACGTTTTGTGTCAAGAAAAGCAAAGCCAAACAAAGCCAATTCTGTTTAGCCCCCAGCACTGTTGGGGGTTGAAGAGCCAGTTTGAAAAAACAAAGCCAATTTTCGATTGGACAAAATTAACGTAAGTATCTATGTGAAAGGGATTAATGGGGATTTTAACGCATTCAGGCGGCGAAAAAACAAAGCCAATTCAAAGCCAATCAGAGCCAATTTCGAGCGGAATCAGGCTCCGTGCTCCTTGTTTGGATTATTCGGAGGCGGCCGGGTTGAGGTACTTGAATTCAAAGAAGAATCCGTCCTGGCGGCTGATGCCGTAAAAGGCTGAGACGCCAAAGTACTTCTTTACGACATCGTATTCCGGCAGCAGGCTGAAATCGATCAAGCCGTCGCTTCGTGAAAACATTATTTGCGGGAAAAGCGACTGGGAAGTAAGTCCAACCGTAATCTCGTTGGATTTATCGTCGCCGGCAGCTTTGTCCGGCTTTGCTGTCTGCCGCAGCGTTGACCATAACAGTTCGCTGGAAGCGGCATTGTCCTGCAGGCCGGCCACTCCTACCGCCGATGGGATGCTGGATTTGGCTTTGTTGAACCATTTTGCCGAGCTTATCGATTCGGCCTGATTGCTGCTCAATTTGCGTATGGCCTGCTCGACGGAAAATTCGCTTGCGAAAATCAGGTGCGTATCGGTGACGGTAAACGCCGAGAGCGGCATTTTTGGTGCATCGGGACCGACGGGTGCCTGCATCGACTGCCTGCCGGGCGGGTTGCCGAGCATCGGCAGCAAACCCGAGAGGTCGACGGAATAAATCGTATGGCCGAGAAGCTGGCGCCTGGCGTCGGGATTGTTCGGAGCAATCATTTTGCTGTGAATCATCGAAAGAGATTTTTCGAGCCCGGCACGATTTTCTATCGCTATTGCAACAACAGACCGGGTTTGTATGGGCGGCTGTTTCTCCGGCGTGCGTGCTGCGGCACGGTCCGGCTGGGGCTTTTCGATGCTTTGAGCAAGGATGATCTGCGAGCCGAGATGGTCGATGATGTCGGCTTTGAGCTGCAGGCCCGGCTCACCATTCGGGCCGGGCGGCAAAACCGGCATGTACAATATCGCTGCCATTTGCGGCGAAAAGCGCGTGAGAATATTGGCAAGCTCATCGAATGCTTTTTTGATATTCAAATTAACGACGGAAATCGAGCAGGCTGAACCGTCAATAAACCGCGGCGTTCGAATCGGTCCGGATTCGAGTTCGAGCATCTTGCAAATTCCCGCTTTAGCGCCGTCGATTTTCAGGATTGCCTTTCCGAGAGAAGAACCTCCGGGTCCGCCGGCAGGCTCGATGCTGCAGCCGAACGATGTGACATTGTTCAGACCGAGGTTGTCGATCATTGCTTTTGCTTTGCCGGTGGTATCTTCGGCAAGCTCTATCCTGACGGCCTCTTTTATGCTGACGTAAAGATCGATTCGGCCGGCGTTGGTCGGATTTATTGTCCTTCCGGTGGCGTTGTAATCCCGGTCGTCGGCGAGGGTCGTACTGCCGGCACCTTTTATCTGGGCGATGACGAATTTCAGCACGTTCGGGCTCGTCGAGGCAATCAGGCAATCGTCGATGAAGCAATAGCTCAGAGCTTCGGAAGGTTCCTTCTCGATGGTCAGGATTTCGACGCTGCGATAGTCATCGGTTTGTCGGCGGGCACCGTCTTCGATGGCCTTGCGCGCGATCTGGTCGGCCAATTCTTTGACCTTGTCGATTTTGTCGCCCCACTGGGCCACAACCAGAACCGGCGGCTCGTTGGCATCCGGCATCTGCTTGTCGAATACCAGGGCGACGGCAACCCGGCCCTGGGGCAGAACGCCGGCATCGCCGATCATCCTGATTAGCTCTCTTTCCGATTCCTGCTTTTTTTCCCGCCACTTGGTCTTGAAATTATCGATAAAAGGCGCCAGGGCAGGATCTTTGTAGAGCTGATAAAAGTTGGTCTTTTCGATCTGCGCCCAAAGCTGGTTGAAATTATTGATATCGGCAAGCAAAATGGTCTCCGGCGGTACGAGCTTGGCTGTCTTCGGCAGCTCTATAGCGCTTACCGAAGCCGGAGCACAAAGCAACATAAGAGCACAAGAGCATAAGAGCATAAGAGCACGGCACGATTTATTTGTTGGAGCAGCGTTTTTCATTTTCAAGCCTTTCCTGGTAAAAGCATAAATTCGGATTTCCGATTCGTTCATCACGGCTTACCGATAACCGGCACCGCTCCCAATACTACCAGAGAACAGCAAATTATGCAATTGTTGGAATTCGGGCAATTAAACCGGCCAGACTGTGTAATCCTTGTAAATCTTGTCTGAAAAGAAATAGGACGGATTGTTATTTATAATTGCTGCAAAGAAATAGATAAGTTGTCCCCTGATTTCCCGTTGACGGCCCTCAGGTTGAGATGACTTCAAAGCCGAATTGATGTGATAAATCGCACCTTAGATAGCTCTATTGCTTTTTTATATTGAAGGATTTATTTGTGTATAGAATATTCTCTATAGGAGGCAAATTGCAATTCTTCAGCATTTCGATATTCAATTCTGTAGCCACTTTATCGATTAATTGGGAAAGCTCTTCTTCTGAATGTAGTGAACTATAAATTTCTATGCAGGGATGATCGTGACTTGTGCTTACATGAAAACTCGCCAGTTGGGCGATCTGCTTAGCTTCTTCGAAGTATTCTCTGGCTTTTCTTGTATTGAAAATATCAGCGAATATATTGGGAATTTTCTTTGTGTTAAAGTTTCTTACTCTTTCTTCATAGTTTTTCGCAAAAAGACGAAGGCAACTGTCAATGGCTGTAGGTTTTCCCTCAAATTTATCAATGAAGAATTCATTGCTTTGTCCGATCTTATTGAATATGTGATCTCTGAATTTAAAAATCACTTTAGTCTTCCAATGAGCGAAGCAAATCAAGGCATCGATACCAGCATCCTTTTTGTATGTTTGATACATGTTCTTTTTGAATCTGGGGGCCATTTTCGTTTTTTTATCTAACAATGTTTACATGGTTTCCGTATAACATACCAAGCCTCTCAAAATAAAGCATGAGAGTACAAACAACGACATTACCGCTTCAAAGCTTTTCTGTCCGCTGCGTATAATTATAGATTCCGTTGCCTTTTTGGGAAAGGAAAAACGGGAAAAATTGAGAAGGTAGAATGGATTATTCAGAAGCCGGAGATCGTTGTTTTGATAGATCTCTCCGCTTCGGTCGAGATGACATTGAAATGGGATTGTGGGCTTGGCCATCCCTCCGGGAGTGTGATTCATCGCACCCTATGCTTTCCCGTGCAGCGAAAAAACAACATAGAGCAGGATTTTACTTCTAATTATATTCTGAGCTTTTCGTTTGACGATGTATCCTTGAATGAAAAGGAATTTGAGAATACGATACGAATTGAATACAGAGACTTTTTGGAAAAACAAAAATGGAAAAAATTGATAGGCGCAGGATTTTAGGTATGACGGCTTCTGGACTGGCGGGGAGCTTTCTTTGGCCGGGACTTTCATTCGGCAATGAATCGGGAAAATTTAAGAAAAAGACACCGATGCTGCATGTGACGGACCTATATCGGCCGCACATGGATCCGGATGATCACTGGGATTTGGCCTGTGTCTACGCACTGGCCTGTCGCGGAGATATCGAGCTTAAAGGAATTCTGATTGATCATCCGCAGGAGAATGCCGGTGGGCGTAATCCCGATATTGCAGCCGTGGCACAAATGAACTTAATCGCCGGAATGTACGTGCCTGTTGCTGTGGGGTCCGGCCTGCCGATGAAATCACGCGATGACGTCCAGAAGTATGCTTCACCAACTCATCGTCATGGCGTCCAAATGGTGCTGGACGTATTGCGAAAGTCACCCGAGCCTGTTGTTATTAATATCTTAGGATCGAGCCGGGATGTTGCGATAACGGGTAAAAGAGAGCCGGAGCTTTTTAAAGCAAAATGTGCTGCAATTTATTTAAACGCCGGGACGGGCAGCCCCAAGATGAGTCCGGCATCGAAACTCGAATATAACGTCAGGCTCGAAAGGTATGGTTTTGCGGCCATTTTCGATTTGCCGTGTCCGGTCTATTGGATGCCGTGCTTCGAGGAGCTTGAATCGCCCCGGCAGTGGGAGGTCAGAGAATACGGCACGTATTATAAATTCCGACAGAACGATATACTTCCTCACCTGTCGGATATGGTTCAAAACTACTTTGCCTATATGTTCGGCAAATACACTGACAGTAACTGGCTGGGCTATCTTAAAGGCGCAAAGGACGAAGCATTACTGGCCAAGGTTGGAAGTATGTACCGGAATATGTGGTGCACGGCGGGTTTTCTCCATGCGGCGGGCCATACGGTGACTCGCAACGGACAAATTGTTCCTCTTAATAAAAAACACACCGAGCCGGTCATTACTTTCGATGCTATTAAAGTCGAATGTGGCGATAACAACGTGACACGCTGGACCCGTGACGGCAGCTCGAAAGACCGTTTCATATTTCACGTTCGGGATACGGACAATTATCAATCCGCTATGACCGGAGCGATAAAATCGCTGCTGACGGCACTGCCTTAATGCTAAAACCGAAGTGCTCTGGTGTTATTCGAAGCTCACGATTGCTTGCCCTTTTTCTTTCCTGAGCAGCACTTCTTTGGTTTGGTCTCCGCATGTCACAGCGTATTTGCCGTAGAAGGCACGGATGCGGCATTGGCCTTTCGCATCTGTTTTGACCTTACTATTGGTCCACCATTCTTTGAAGATAAGGTTGCGATAAGCCTCGGCCGCGGGTGTGGGCGACCAGTCCCGGCGGTACAGCGATGACTGGCGAATCCAGTTGGCGCCCTCCCAAAAGCCCCACATGAGAATCCCTTCGACCGCAGGGTGAGCGAAGCAGATGCGATAATAATCAGTCAGATTTTTCGCTTTGGCCTGTTCCTGCTCCGGTGTTAATTTAAGGTTTCGCTCTTTCATAAAAACCGAACGCTGACCGGGCATGTTGAACTCGGTAATGCGGATCGGCAGATCGATTTTCGCAAGTTCGTTCAGGGCGTGCTGCAAAGCTTTGGGATCGAAGTTCTCGCGGTGCAGATGTCCCTGTACGCCGATCCCGGCCATAGGTGCGTCTTGTTCGAGTAATCCTAGGATATGTTTGATGTAATCGGCGAGTCTTTTGCCGGTCAGGATGTCGTAATCGTTGAAGAAAAGCCTGGCGCCGGGATCGGCCTGTTTGATCCAGTCTGCCATCTGTTTGGTAATGGCCGGGCCGAGTCGGTCGGCGTAATAATTGGCGTGTATCATTTCATTGTTGAGGTCGTATTCGGCGAATCGGTCCCGGTAGCGCTGCCCGATATCCAGTGCGCGCGCTTTCAAGGTCTCGTGCAGCGTTTCATCATCCATCTCCTTTAGCCATGGCTGCACCCGGTTCGGAATCCCCCAGAAAATATTGTGCCCTCGCAAAGGAATCTCATGCTTGTCGGTCCAGGCCAAGATGGCGTCGACAGTGCGGTAATTTACCTGCCCGCGTCTGCGCTCCATGTCGTGCCATTTCAAGGCGTTCTCCGTCACGGCGGCGTTAAAATTGGCCAGAAACGTTTCCTCGTACATGCGCTGCTCTTCGGGATTCATCCGGCCGCTGAATGCTCTCGAAGACAAAGCCGCGCCGAACCAGAATTCATGCCGTAACTGTTTGACGTGTACTTCGGTACCCGGTTCGGCCTTTACAAGAAGCTCGCCCATGCGATGTTGTCTAATTCTCGCTGCGATTGCATCCGGTTTAAGCTCATCCGACACGTCCGCACCCAAAGCCGCAACAATCCCGCTGAGAAAGAATCCCGTCACCAACACAATTTTATATCGATTCATTGTTACATCCTTTCCTAACTCATGCCACTGCCACTTCCTCGCACAAATAGACGTCCTGAATAGCGTGAAACAATTCTATGCCTTTTTTCATTGGCTTCTGGAAGGCTTTTCTGCCGGTAATCAGGCCGATTCCGCCTGCCCTTTTGTTAATCACAGCGGTTTTTACAACTTCTTCGAGGTCGTTCTTGCCGGAAGCGCCGCCGGAGTTTATCAGGCCGATTCTACCCATGTAATTGTTCACGACCTGATAGCGCGTCAAATCGATGGGATGCTCTGAATTGAGCTGTGTGTACATTTTCTCGCTGAACTTGCCAAAGCTGCCCTGCTTATTCAATGCTTTGTAGCCGCCGTCGCAGACGGGGAGCTTCTGTTTGATGATATCGGCCTGCATCGTGGCGCCGAGGTGGTTGGCCTGTCCGGACATGTCGGAGCTAAGGTGATAGTCCACGCCTTCGATTTTGAATGCCTTGTTTCGCAGATAGCACCAGAGAATAGTCACCAGCCCAAGCTCGTGGGCCTTATGAAAGACCTCGCTGATTTCTTTGATCTGCCGTCCGCTCTCTGGCGAACCGAAGTAAACCGTCGCTCCGACCGCGACGGCGCCCATATCGAATGCCTGCTTGACATTGGCGAACAATATCTGATCGAACGTGTTGGGGTAGCTGAGCAGTTCGTTGTGGTTGAGCTTGACGATGAAAGGAATCTTGTGGGCGTATTTCCTCGAAACGCTCCCAAGTACTCCCAGGGTCGAAGCCACGGCGTTACAGCCCGCTTCTATAGCAAGCTTTACGATATTTTCACCGTCGAAATAAATTGGATTCGGGGAGAAAGATGCACCGGCGGAATGTTCGATGCCCTGGTCCACCGGCAGAATCGAAAGATACCCCGTGCCGGCGAGCCTTCCCGTGTTGAACAGCAGTTGCATATTTCTCAGCACGGGATTCGGCCGGTCGGACGGCGCGAAGATTCTGTCGATCCAGTCCGGGCCGGGGATATGAAGCTGGTCCTTTTTCACCTTGGGCGTTTTAAAGCCCAGCAGATGCTTGCCGTCTTCGCCCAGTAACTCTTTGATTTTTTCGATGTTCATTTGCAATTCCTTCCAGGATTAGTATTCGTTAGTGATTTTTACCGCAGCTTTAAAGCTGCATTTTGAACGTATCAAATAAATTGATCAGCTTCTTCTTATCAAGGTCGCGTTCATACAGCGGGCCTTTTTTTTCTTCGTAGATTCCTACGTTTTCTTCGAAGGATGGTTTTTGAGGGCTCTTGTAGAAAACGCCGAGTGGCAGCTTTTCGGTCTCGGTCGCTTTCTCGAATGCCTTCTGTCTGTCCGACGGGTCGTGGCCTTCGAGGTAGTATGTTTGCTCTTTGAACCATTTGACTGTGTTGAGCCTGTTGAATGTAACGCACGGCTGAAATATATCGACAAGCGCATAGCCTTTATGCTCTATTGCCTTTTTCAGGATTTCCGCCGTCTGCTCGGTGTCACCGGCGAAAGCCCTTGCTACGAAGCTCGCGTCCAGAGCAATGGCGACCGCCAGGGGATTGAACGGTTCGAGGAATACGCCGCTGACCTGAACGGGCGTGACGAAGCCCTTCCGGCTGGTTGGTGACGCCTGGCCTTTGGTGAGGCCGTAAACCATATTATTGTGAACGATGTTGGTTATATTCGGGTTTCGGCGTATCGTGTGGATGAAGTGATTGCCGCCCTCGCCGTACATATCGCCGTCGCCGCTTTCGGCGATTACGGTCAGCGCCGGATTGGCGGCCTTAATCGCCGTTGCCGCAGGAAGGGCACGGCCGTGCAGACCGTTGAAGAGGTTCGCCTTGATGTAATGAGGAATCTTCGCCGCTTGGCCAATGCCGGAAACAAGCACAATGTCTGTCGGCTTGATTTGCATCTCGGCCAGCACTTTCTTCAGCGTTTTTAGAATGGGAAAATTGCCGCAGCCCGGGCACCAGGCGATATCGATATCGTTCATATCAAAAATTTTAGCATCCACAGCTTCGTTCCTAACTTAATGCTTTTTTCAGCTTTTCAGCCAGCTCTTCGACAAAAAAGCTCAGGCCGTTATATTTGAGAATCTTCTTGTCAATTTCGATTCCGGTTTGGAGTCTTATCAGTTTGGCAAATTGAGATGTGGCGTTGTTTTCTACTATGATTGTCTTATCGGCTTTTTGCAGATATTCGGAAGTCTCTTCCGGCAGCGGATATACCTGTTTGAAATGCAGTAAAGCTGCATCGTCTCGGCCGAGCATCCGCAGGGCTTCTTCTGTGATGTTCTGTGTCGAGCCCCAGCAAACAATAAGGTTCTTGTAATTCTTCGGCCCGGTCAATTCCGGCGGGACGTTGTCTTTTTTCAGCAGGTCGCCTTTTTTCAGTCTTTTATCGACCATCCTGATTCTAAGGTCGAGATCCTCGGTAATATGTCCTTCGGTGTCATGCTCGTCGCTGTCAACAGCGACCAATCCATTACCGAAGCCGGGTATGCCCCTTGGTGAGACGCCGTTCTTTGTGAGTTCGTATCGCTGGTAATCTTTTTTAGTTCGGGTGATGTGCTTTTCGATTTTCAACTTCGACAAATCAGGAGCGGCTGTATTGTAGTAAGAATCTATGAAATACTGGTCGGTTAAAATAAAGACCGGCACCTGATATTTATCGGCCAGATTGAATGCTCTCTGCGTCAGACTAAAAGCGTCTTCGATTGTTCCCGGCGCGAAAATGATTCGAGGGAACTCGCCGTGTCCGGCATAAATAACAAGCTCCAGATCACCTTGCTCGGTCCTTGTCGGCAGCCCAGTGGCCGGTCCCGGCCTCTGGGCCAGATGTATTACCATCGGACTTTCGAGAATGCCGGCCAGACTTACGCCCTCGGTCATCAGGGCAAAACCGCCGCCGGAGGTTGTAACCATTGCTCTCGCTCCGGCGTACCACGCCCCAAGCCCCATATTAATCGCCGCTATCTCGTCTTCGGCCTGCTCGGCGATGATATCGAAAGTTTTGGCATGCTTGGCAAGAAACGCCAGCACGCCCGTCGATGGTGACATCGGATAAGAGGCGATGAAGTTGCACCCACCCGCGATGGCTCCAAGAGCAACTGCTTCGGCACCGTTTAGAAGGACCTGGTCTTCGACGCCGGAATCCGCGGTAATTTTAAAATTGGTTTTAGAGGACTTGATGAGCTCGGCTGCGAATTCGAAGCCCTTTTTCAATGCAGCAAGGTTTTTTTGTACTATATCCTTGGACTTTTTGGAGAAAAACTTCTCTACATATTTGCCCGCCATCGATAGTTCGACTCCGAAAAGGCCGGCCATAGTCCCTACGGCAACTACGTTGGAATAAATCTTATCCCCGATTTCTGCTGCCGTTCCGGTAAAAGGAACATCTACAAACTTGCGCTTTGTCTGGTCGATATCCTCGCCGATCATCTCTTTGTCGGCCAGAATTATCGTCCGGCTGGAGATATTCCGCTCAACGTGCTGTAAAGCGCCTTTATTAAGAGGAACAAGAATGTCTATCGTACCGGCTGCGGCACGGACAGGCCCTGAGCTTATTCGGATGCTGGTGGAATTCATGCCCCCGCGAATGCGAGACATGTACTCTTTTGTCGCTAATACGTTAAAACCGGCGAGTTTGAAGATTCGTGTCAGCAGGTGCTCGACCGTCTGGATGCCCTGGCCGGCCTGTCCGCATAAGCAGATAGACACACTTTCGGAGTTTTGTGATGATAATCCCTTGCTCATAAGGCTCCCTTCTTTCTATCAGCTAAAGAAAGCTCATGGTTGTGTCGGCGTTTTAGCTTTATTCATTTTTGCTAAAAAATACCAAATCCATATTATAATTCAATCTCTTTTTCGTGTCTATTGGAACATGCCAGAATGTACGAAATATGTTTTGCACATGCGGGAAGAATGATTATGATACCTCTATAATAAATTTGAATAGGCTGAATTTTTATAAAAGGGGTGGGATATTATGAGTTTTTGCACTGTTGTTAACTGTATGGATGGAAGGATTCAGGTACCTGTGATTGAATACATGCAGGGACGATTCGGTGTAGATTATGTTGATTCGATTACTGAGCCCGGCCCGAATCTCATATTGGCACAGCAGACAAAAATCAATATAGTTGAGTCTATATTCCATCGTTTAAAGATATCTATCGAACGTCATGCTTCTGTCGGCATTGCCGTAGCGGGCCATTACGATTGTGCCGGTAATCCTTCGACAAGAGAAGAGCAGACCGGACATACAATCGAGGCAATTCGATTTATTAAAAGCAGGTACAGTGAACTTGAGGTTATAGGCCTGTGGGTCGATGAAAATTGGGAGGTCTCCGAACTTTCATATTAGATATCCAGAACCGTTTTTACAAAGAATCGGAAAATCCGCTCAAAACAAAGCAGTAATAAAAACAAGGTCAGAAAAAAGTGATTTCAAAATATCTTCCACTATTACTTGTAAGTGCAGTTGCTGCCGTTATTAGTCCGGCGTACGGCGAGACGTTTTCTTTTGCCATCATCGCGGATCCGCATATCAGTGGAAATCCGGATAACAAGGCAAAATTTGAGAAGGCGATTGACTGGATTATCAGCAATAAAAAGAGTAAGAACATCAAACTGACTTTCGTGCTGGGAGATATTGCATGGGGCGGTACCAAAAATAATCGGAATCTTGCTGTAGCAAAGAAAATACTCAACCGCCTCAGCAATAACTCAATTACTTACATTCCCGTCATAGGTGATAATGAAGTCCAGTATGGATGCGAGAGAGAATTTCATAAGGTCTTCGGGCCGCACTTTAATACCCTATCCGGGACACTTGACAATTGGAGCAAGGCGCCTAATCCCGTTGCCGGCATGTATCTACAGAATTTCTCCTTCGATTATAAGGGCTGTCATTTTGTGTGTCCTGATTTCGTTTCGCGAAAAGCCGGCGATGAGGGCGGTGAGCTTCACGATTTCGAAGGTGGTAGCTGGCCATGTTTCAAAATTGATATCGAACAGTGCCCCAAACCTAAAAATGAGAACATTGTCATTATGACCCATATAGGGATGTTTCACACCGGATTTGAATTTGCTGACCAGTTTGTTTTTTCAGAAAGCGAGATGGACGCTATAAAAGGTTTTCTGAATGATTATAAGGACAACGTCGATTCGAATTATGCGGGCCATCTTCATATGAATTGGTACGTGCCGGTCTGGTCGAAGTTATTTGTGCCGCTTTATCACGTCAGAGTGACGGATGAAACATGGTCCAAGATACAATGGCCTGAGGTTGAAGATCCCGGATTGACAGTAAGGTGGGTGCAGGTTGACAACAACGGCACGAAAATATCCTATCAACAGCATATTGAAAATATATCCGAAGGAGAACCGATCCATAAATTAAGGATCATACGATAAACCAATGCCATCTCAATTCTTGCTGATGAGTTTATTCTGAATCGGATTTAACGCCTCGCTGTACCCTTTTGAAATCCGCCATTTCGCCGTCCTGCCCAACGAGCTGGCCAAGCTCTGTGAAGATTTTCGGTCTGGCCCACTTCCAGCGCTCGACGTGGCCATCTGCGAAAGAAAAACAGCCGCCCTGCGAGTGCCGGCCGGCCGGTAGGTCCCACCACCGCGGTGGCTCTTCTGCGTATCGCCAACCACGGGGTGTTATACCGAAATGGGAATCGAGGATGCTTTCGTGGTGGACACCAACAAAGAATAACAGCTCTGACGGTACCGGATTGTCAATTTCGGATTCCCTGGCGAAGCTTGGGAGATTAACCGAATTGTCTTGATACGGTAAGCTGTTGATGGATTGACTCAAGTTGTAGCTGCGCGTCCGCAGTATATTCAGGATCTTCCCTCTTGGAGTCCGTACACGTGATTTGTCGGATGGACACCGATAAATATCGGCTGATTTGTTGTAGCGAAAGAGCAGGCCGCGTTCGATATTGTCGGTTGTAGTATCGAAAGGCGCCAAGCCGGGACACCATGTCATTTCTTCGCTGAAGCCGGGTGCGGGCGTTCTGTCAATCAGGTAAACATATCGATTCGGCAGCAAAAAACCGTCATTATCCAGCGAATAGAGTTTTGCACAGGTCTGTAGCTGCTTTAGATTGTTCAGGCAGACGATTTCTCGTGATTTTGCTCTGGCTCGAGAAAGCACCGGTTGCAAGAGAGCCATTAGAAGTGCAATAATCGCGATAACGACCAGAAGCTCGACCAGCGTGAATCCCTGCAGGGGCTGTTTTATCTGTGTTCTATCCCTTTGGTCAGAGAACTCGCAGAACGTAATTGGCCTGGAGGTCCGATGTAACATTATTGCACCTAATAGCCGGTTTTCTTCGGCTCAATCCTTTTTCCGAAGGAAATCCGGCTTGGCTTTATTTCGTCTTCTGTCGGGCTGGTGGTATTTGTAGCCGGAGTTGGGATTATCTTTGTCGTATGTGAAAGCTTCGCGGTTTTCAATGAAATGTTTTACGTAGTTGACCGGGATGGCGAAGCCGAGTCCGCCGCGGAAAATATATCCCATATTGGTCACGCCGATGACCTCACCGGCCAGATTGAACAGCGGGCCGCCGGAATTGCCTGGATTTATATCGGCATTGGTCTGAATATACAGAAGACCCTCAAAGGCCCTGTTTTTCGTGCTGATTACGCCGTTGGTGACGGTTCTTTCGAGTCCAAGCGGATTGCCGATTGCAAAGACTTCTTCACCTGTTTTAATATCTTCGATATCGCCGAGGTAAACGAATGAGGGCTTCGTATCGCCGAAATCTTCGATCTTCAGCAGGGCCAGGTCAACGAATGGATTGATTGCTTCTATTTTGACTTTTTTGAATTTTTTTGTTTCGAAGCCGTTCTTAGCTTTTTGGAATACTGTAACTTCGATCCTGGTTTCTTTTTCAATCACGTGATAGTTGGTTATTAAAAAGCCGTCTTCGTTGATGAAAAATCCGGAACCGGAACCGCCCGGAGAGGAGATTTTTACAACCGCCTCGGAGACTTTGTCCACGCTTTTCTCAATCGTTGTCTTTTTCAGATCGGCGGTTTTATAGAGTTGATTAGAAGCGTTTTCGACAGGCTGCGATGCGGCTCCATTGTCCGTGTCATTGGCATCAGTGTCTTCTGCTTCTGTAGTGTTGCTGTAGCTGTATTCGAGTATCTTGTCCTTTGGAATTGTCAGGACCGTTATGCCGATATCGACATACAACTGTGTTTGCTTTTCCACGAGTATCTTGCCGGTTATAATCTGCCCTTCTTTCAGGACAATCCTGTCGGCAGAACATAGTGCACAGCAGCACAGCAGCATAAGAGCACAAAAAAACTTATGGCTCGTGAATTTATTTGTCGTATTTGTGAACATATATTGCTCCGTAATCAGGCCCAACGACTCGGGGCCTGTCGATAACACTATTTCTTATTCTATACTTAATGTTATTGTAAAGGTTGTCGATTTTCGACGCAAACATAAAAAACCGGCCTGTAGCTGTCAGAATAAGGCTATAGGCCCGTCCTGCGATTCCGTGCCATAGCTGAGCCGTGACAATTTGGTCTGGCTTATTCTCGCAGAATGGTTATAATAGAACCTTTAAAAACTGTTATTTCAGGACTAAAGTTGCCGAAAAATATAATTAGTGTTTGGCGAAAATCGCCCATATCTGAGAATTTAGGAAGATACAGATGATGAAGTTCTTTTTTAAGAAACCTGTGGGACCTCTTTTATTGCTGTTGGTGATTTGTTATATGTGCTCTACAGGGGCACTTGCCTCGGAGCAGCAGCGGTCGAATTCACAAACTGCGGTTAATCCTGCTGCGAAAGAATCAACAATCGTAGCAAGAATTGCCTATTACACGATTACAAGGGGAGAGCTTGAGAAGAGGTTGATGAATGAGCTTTACCCTTATGACTATGACCACTTCGACGAGAATGCCCAACCTGCCGATGCTAAAACGGTGCTTTTGAAGATGGTCGCGGAAAAAGCCATGATAATCGAGGCCCGTGCACAGGGTTATCTCGAAAATGAGGCGATCAGAACTTCGGTTACACGTTTCAGCGAAAGAAAGCTTGTCAATCTGTTGTTACAAAAGCACGTGGAAGGCAAAATAAATGTGACAGAAGATGAAGTTACAAAGATGATGCAGGCCAATCCCAAGCTGGACAAGGCGCGTGCTAAAGCAACGATCGAAAGAGCAAAAGCCAACGCTCTGCTGGATCAGTATTACAAGCAGATATACGGCAAGTCCGGAGTAAAAAAATTAAGTCAGAATTACCCAAGAGTCATCCAGATTCACGAGAGGCTGTTACGCAATCCGAAACAAGCCCGCAAAGTGAATTTTATCCGTACATCTCAGATTAAAGAAGAATTATCGCAGCAGGAAAAAAGCATTGTCCTGGCGCAGTATAATTCCGGAAAGGTGACACTTCAGGACTGGTTCGTAGCCCTCTGTGATATTGTCCCGCCACGACGTCCGCGGGACTTGAACACTCCTAAGGGTGTCGATCAGTTATTGGAACGGGCACTACGAATGCCACTTCTGGTCTCAGAGGCCAAGGGACTCAAACTCGACAGGGATAAAAATTTGTTAAAAGAAATCAGAGATTACGAAGACAGGAGGCTGCTCAGCGAAGCCATGTCCGCTAAGCGTAAAGAACTTAGAGAGCCGACAACCGACCAGATTCTCGCTTACTTCGCCAAAAACAAAGAATCGTTCGGAACACCTAAAAGCCTGAAGATAGACATGATCTGGTGCCAGGATCTTAAGACAGCCAAACAGGTAAAGGCCGCACTTGAAAGCGGCAAGGACTTCGAAGCGGTCAGAGAGCAATACTCTCTCGAAAAAGAGGGAAAGGCCTTTACTACGCATCCCGCCAGCGAGGGATTATTCTGGAAGGATTTATGGGCGGGTGAGCTGAATCAAATAATCGGGCCTGTGAAGGGTTTTTATCGCCAGGGGATTAATTGGCGCATCGTCAAGATACTGGAGAAAATCCCCGGCAAAGAACAGCCGTACTCAAGTAACATGGAACAGCAGGTCAAAAACAGAATGATGAGCGAGCAACATGATATTTTAATCGACCTTTACGGCAAAGAGTTGCTGAAAAAATATCCCTACCAGATTTTTCCAGATATCATAAAAGATATCAATCCGCTGGATATACCATAGCGACCAAAAACAGACCGGAGCGGCGATTAAAAAAACAAGTTTTCGTTATAAGTAAGGACATATAGTGGTTGAAGGGACAAAACAGAACAGCGGAAAACTGTCAAGAATATCCTGCTCTGTCGTCGGAGGTGCGTTTAATCTCGCGCTAAGCCGATTTCCCAGGACCGTACGGATTGAAACTACTAATGCCTGTAACGCAAAATGTGTGATTTGTCCACATCGCCAAATGCAGCGGCCGGTCTGTCACATGGACGACGCTCTTTATGAGAAAATAATAGACGAATGCTCCGAATATAATTGCGGCACTGTTCACTTACACAATTTCGGCGAACCGTTGCTCGATAAAAATTTAGCTGAGCGTGTGCGATATGCCAAAGAAAAAGGAATTGAAAGAGTAGCCATATTTTCAAACGGCTCACTTCTTACTACCGACAAAATCAATGAGCTTATAGATGCGGGGCTTGATCAAATTAAAGTTAGTTTTGACGGCGCAACAAGTCAAGAATTTGAAGAGATAAGATTTCCGCTTAAGTTCGATAGGGTAATAGAAAATATCAGAGAGCTGGTTAGGATCAGGAACCTAAAGAAAAGTCCGTTGAAAATAAAGGTTGCTTGCTGCAGCACTTCGGATAAAAATGAAACTATACGATCCCTCGAAAATTGTGTGGATGGGTTTTCCTTCGGCAAGGTGCACAACTGGAGTGATTCGGGAATGGATCACGCCGCCAAATCGACCATAAGAAAACCATGCTCAAGAGTGTGGCAGACATTCACCGTATTATCTAATGGCAAAGCAGCCTTGTGCTGCCTTGACTATGAGGGGCAGGTTATCCTGGGAGATTTAAACGAAACATCGATATTTGAAATCTGGAAGAACGAATCGTATAAGAAAATAAGATCGCTCCATAAAACCGCTCAACAGGATCAAATAATAATTTGCAATAACTGTACTAAATCTTTTTGGTAAGGCCAAATAAAGTGCTTTTTACTTTGCATAGATATATATTTCGGGAGCTTTTCCGCATTTTTTTGCTGGCGGTGGTCGCGCTGACGATGATGCTGTCTCTGGGCAGTATCTTACAGCCGGTCCAGGAATACGGCGTCGGGCCTCGACAGGTGCTTTCCCTTATGGGCTATTTTCTGCCGATAACGCTGACGTTTGTGCTGCCGATGGCCGCCCTGTTCGCGTGCTCTCTGGTTTACGGGCGTTTTGCAAGCGATAGCGAGCTTGATGCCTGCAGGGCAAGTGGAATAAGTCTGTTGAGACTGGTTCATCCCGGCCTGACCCTTGCAATTATTGTGGCGGTTGCGAACCTGCTTTTAAGCTTCTATGTCATGCCGGTTTTTGTGCATCAGGCGGAAAAATCTCTTAAGACCGATGCGAAGAAAATACTGTTCCGTAATATCCAGCGAAGAGGATATTACGAGCTGCCGCCGGATAAACGGTACCTGATTTATGCCGACCATGCAGACCAGCAAAACAGTATACTTTTCGGCGTGGTTGTACACGAAATGAAAAAGAATAAAATAAAAGACATTTTTACCGCTGAAGCTGCCAAAATAAAATTCAATCCACACGAAAGATTCGAAGAAGTACAGATTGATGCGTACAAATCGAGCCTGATGGGTGCTGATTCGGAGGCGGGGGCCGAATGGGGATCGATGTCGGTGAAACTCGGCACAATGTTAAGCGATGAGATAAAATTCAAAAAGATTGATGAAATGAGAAAGATTGAAGCCGACCTTATGAACTTTTATCCTATTGCCACGCTGGCGCGCGACACTTACGCTCAAGTCATCATCGAGTTATTAGCACATGATATTAACACCACGATAATCGACTCAAATGAAATCTCGCCGGAAAATACTAATGATTCCCGCAAGTTCTATGAGTTACTTGGAATGCCGAACTCAGTCAAATTTATTGCCGGTCAGTGTAGGGCAAAAGAAGAAGAGCTGGAACTCTCGGGCGAAGACGATGTTATGGTAATCGAATACGACACCGAAAACAGGCAGGTCTTACGCACTTTGATATGCGAGAGAGCGGTACTGCATATCGAGGGCGATAAGCTGGCGCCGACGCTGACAATGGATATATACAATGCGAAGGAGGATGGATCGGATGAATTAAATATGCGGTATATTATTCGCGGCTTGATTCCGCCCCAGATCACGGATAACCTGGCGAATGAAGTTAGGACCGAAAGCGGTTCCTTAAGAGTTGAAAAACTGGTTTCTGTTTTGTCGGAATTGTCAGGGCTGCAACCCAACGAGAATCTGAGGTCTCTGGAAAGTAAGCTTAACAGAGAGATACGCAGAGCTTTAGTGCGAATAAAAGCCGAAATACATACTCGGCTGGTGTTCGGAACCGGCTGTATACCGATGATATTAATCGGTATCGGCCTGGGAATAATAAAGAGAGGCGGGCATTTGCTTAGTGCCTTCGGCGCAAGCTGTATCCCTGCTGCTGTGTTGATAGTATGCATAATGAGCGGCAAAAACCTTATAAAAAGCCACGGCTCGGAAGCCATTACAGGCGTGGCCTTAATGTGGGCCGGACTGGTATTTTTAATTTTGTTAGTTGTCGTGATATACCATCGGCTGTTGAAGCATTAAGGTTATGATGAAGCCAAGGTCGGTGCCTGATTATGAGAATATTAGACAGATACGTAGCGAAGAATTTTCTTATAGGTTATTTCATAGCCTTTTGCGTGCTCACGGGATTGAGAATCATTATTGATTTGTTCGTGAACCTCGATGAGTTTACTAAACACACAGACCTTGAGACTGCGCTTGTTATCAAACACATATTTACATTTTACCTTCTAAACACCACGCTTTACTTTCGAGATTTCGCTGGAATGATTACTGTTGTGGCGGCAGCTTTTTCGTTCGGCAAAATGGTCCGACACAATGAGTTGGTGGCCGTGATGGCTTCGGGCGTTAGTTTGAAACGGATAATATTCCCGATAGTGTTTCTCGCACTGTTATTGACCGGGGTGCTTGTAATCGACCAGGAACTCATAATACCGCCGCTTGCCGACAAGCTTGTGCGCAGCCACAATGACCTTCCCGGCCAGGAAACGTATCAAGTGAGATTTATTAGTGACGGCAAAGGTTCACTTATTAACTCCCTTAAATTCGACGTGGAAACATCTACTCTGTACGACCCGACTATTCTGCTTCGCCGCCAGATCAAGCCCGGCATCTGGGAAGTAACCGGTCGTATAGACGCCGGAAAAGCCGTCTATAAAAAGCAGACCAGCAGACGATTTCCCTTTCCTGGTCTCAAGGAACCGGCTGTATGGTATTTTTATACCCGCTCTCCCGAAACCGGTGAGTGGCTTTCTCACGGCCTGATGTTTGAAAAAGGATCGAGAAGAGGTCTCCAGCCGGTAGAGTTCTACATCAGTGACATTACTGCAAGAGACATCCCTATCAGGTGCGAGTCAGAGCATAAAACCCTTTTGTCATTGCAACAATTAAGAGCTCTCGAAGCACAAAAAATACTAATTACGGACACGGCTCAGCTTTCCAGCCAGAAGCATTTTCATATCACCGATCCGCTTATAAATCTGGTAATGCTCATGATAAGCCTGCCGATACTTGTCTGTCGCGATCCGAAGTCGGTCAAGTCGGCCGTGATGATTAGTTTTGCGCTGACCGGGGCATGCTTTATTTTTACTTTTGTCTGCAAAATACTCGCTACTGAGGTTATTTTTGACAGGGTAATGCCTGAGTTGTGGGCGTGGCTGCCGGTCTTTATTTTCCTGCCGATAGCTTTTATCGAGTTGGATTCAATGAAAACTTAAGTCTTTTCAGAAGCCAAGGTCACGATTTATAGTCTTCGACCTTGTGCCGGACGATACGACCTTCTATCATATAAATCACATCTTCGGCGATATTCGTGGCGTGATCCGCCACACGTTCCAGGTGGCCTGATGCCGAACGCAAGTGCATCAGACATTCGGTTTGCTCCGGGTGCTTATGAACTGCTTCCTGCATGATCAGCCGCATCTGGCGATCCATCGCGTCGATTTCGTCGTCGGCGGCGCATACTTCGTATGCCAGTTTGGAATCCATTTTCACCAGAGCATCAAGGCTTTTTCGAAGCATCAATTCTGTTTTTTCGGTCATTGCGTTGAAGTCGAAAGGAACGTCTATCTTCGGCCGGCCGGCAAGGAATGTGCTGTGTTCGGCAAGATTAACGGCCAAATCACCGATTCGCTCTAAGTCGTTGTTGATTTTCAAGGCGGTGACAATGAACCGTAAATCGATCGCTACAGGCTGATACAACGCCAGGATTTTCAAACACTCCTCTTCCATATCAACTTCCATGTGGTCGATTTCCACGTCCGTTTCAATCACCGTTTTAGCGAGTTCTGCATCCCTTTGTCTGATCGATTCTACTGCCCGGCGGAGGTTCTTCTCCACAACCTTACACAGGGACATCAGCATCTCTTTGAGCCTGTCGATTTCTCTTTTCATATGTACTGTCATTGCAATTTTCCCTTTATCCGAATCTTCCTGTAATGTAGTCTTCGGTTTTTTTCTCTTTAGGTTTTGTAAAGAGCTGCTTGGTCGGGCCGGCTTCTATAAGATAGCCTTCATAAAGGAACGCCGTCAAATTGGAAACACGCGCCGCCTGCTGCATATTGTGTGTAACGATTACGATGGTAAAGTCACGCCTAAGCTCGTCAATCAAGTCTTCAATCTTCGCTGTCGATTGCGGATCCAGGGCTGATGCCGGTTCGTCCATCAGAAGAATCTCAGGCTCGACGGCTAAAGCCCTTGCGATGCATAATCTCTGCTGCTGGCCGCCGGACAGGTCTAAAGCGTTTTTGTCGAGACGGTCTTTGACTTCATTCCACAGCGCTGATCGTATAAGGCTCTTTTCCACGATACCGGTGAGTTCTTTACGATTTTTAATGCCGTGAATACGCGGACCGTACGCTACGTTGTCAAAGATAGACTTTGGAAATGGATTGGATTTCTGAAAGACCATACCGACCTTTTTACGCAGGGCTACGATATCGGTTGCATAGTCGTATATATCGAGCTGGTCGATCCGGATCTTGCCCTCGGCCCGGGCTCCCTCGATTATGTCATTCATCCGGTTCAGCGATCGAAGAAAGGTTGATTTTCCACAGCCCGATGGGCCGATCAGTGCGGTGACCTGACGGGCCGGGATATCCATTGTTATGCCGTACAAGGTCTGCACGCTGCCGTAATAGAAATTCAAATCCTCAACTTGTATCTTGATTTCGGAATTGTCATTGGAATTCTTTGCTACCATTTGTATTTTTTCCTGATATGAATTCTAAGAATGATTGCCACCAGGTTGACTCCAAGGACCAGCACGAGCAGGACAAGGGCCGTTCCGTATTGCAACGGCCTGACCTTTTCGATATCCGGGTGTTGCGTTGTCAGTACATAGAGATGATACGGCAGTGCCATGACCTGGTCGAATATGGATTTCGGCAATCTCGGCAAATAGAAGGCGGCGACGGTCAGCAGTATTGGTGCTGTCTCGCCCGCGGCCCGGCCGATACCCAGAATCGAGCCCGTGAGCATTCCCGAAATCGAATACGGCAGCACGTTTTTATATATCGTCTGCCATTTTGTCGCCCCGAGGGCAAGACTTCCCTCTCTGAGAGATTTCGGAACCGCCCGAAGGGCTTCTTCGCTGGAGACGATAATAATCGGCAGTATCATACATGCCAGCGTAAAACAGCCGGCTATTATCGACGCCCCGAATCGCAGGAAAATAACGAACAGTCCGAGTCCGAATAGCCCGAAAACTATCGACGGCACGCCCGCCAGCGTCACAATCGCAAGCCGGACGGTTCGTGTAAATCTCCCGGCCTTTGCATACTCTGATAAATAAATAGCGGTCGCCATCCCGAGTGGAAGGGCGACTATAATCGTCCCCAGAGCCAGTGATAGTGTACCGATAATTGCCGGTAATATTCCTCCTTCGGAGCCGCCACGTCTCGGCATGGTTGTCAGGAATTCCCAGTTGATGACGGAAACGCCGTTCCAGAGGATTTTAATAATAATCGAGGCAATGACAAAAACGATCAGGTATGTCATCGCTCTTATGAACCAGCAGATTGTTGTTTGTGCGGCTGCCGAGCGCATTATCCCATCCTGTATTTCTTAAGGAACTTTTGTGCAATAATGTTTAATCCGAACGTTGCCAGCAGCAGAACGATACCAACGCAAAACAGGGCACGGTAGTGGATGCTACCGAAAGCGACTTCTCCCATTTCCGCCGCGATGGTGGCTGTCATGGTTCGTACCGAATCGAACGGCGAGGCGGTGATCACAGCGGCGTTTCCGGTCACCATCATAACGGCCATCGTCTCGCCGATAACTCTGCCGATGCCGAGCATGACCGCCGCGACGATGCCCGGAAGTGCAGCAGGAACCGTCACTTTCCAGATTGTCTGCATCTTGCTCGCACCCAACGCCAGTGATGCCGCCTTGTAAGATGCAGGCACGCTTCGTATCGCGTCTTCGGAGATTGACACCACCGTAGGTATTGCCATTAACGCCAACAGCACTGCCCCTGCCAGAGCGGTCAATCCCGTCGATAGATTGAAAACACTCTTAATCAGGGGTACGAGAACAACCAGGCCGAAAAAGCCAATCACTACGGATGGAATTCCGGCAAGAATTTCTATGAAAGGCTTGAGTATTTCTCTCTCTGTGGGCCTTGCCAGCTCGGCAATATAAACGGCTGCTCCGACGCCAAATGGGATTGTTAATGCTGTAGCCAGTGCCGTAACTAAAAGCGAGCCGGTGATTAACGGCAGTAGTCCGAAAGATTCCTTTTGAAAAGAAACGGGTATCCACCGGCTGCCGAGAAGCTCTTTTAATCCCGGCTCAACTGCAAAATGCCCGGCTTCCTTACCTACGAATACGAATATCCCAATGACAATCAGGATACTCGTGGAGGCCGTGGCAAAAAGCATCAGCTTAATCGCTTTTTCTTTCCAGATGGCTTTCATTATCGAACTGCAACATACCCTGTTTCTGTAACCACTGCTTGTCCGGCTGTACTCAGGCAGAAGTCAATGAATTTCTTAACTGTTCCTTCTGCCTCGCCGTTGAGGTACATAAAGAGAGGCCGGGCAATCGGATATTGCCCTGACTTTACGGTTTGGTCCGATGGCATCACGGCCGGCGAATTATCGTCAGCCTTTACTGCTATGATTTTAACCTTGTCTTTGGCAGCGAGAGCGTACCCTAAGCCGACATATCCTATTGCCAGTTTATCCGTCGAGACCGATTGAATTATTGCCGAAGTAGCCGGCATCAGTTTCGCATCCTGCATAAAATCCTGCTTTTTCAGGACCATTTCCTGGAAGAACACGTATGTGCCGGAGCTGGATTCTCTGGAGAGCACAATGATCGGTTCGTCGGGGCCGCCCACATCGTTCCATCGAAAGGACTTGTCGGTGAATATTCTGCTCAACTGCTCCAGCGTCAATTCTCCAACGGGATTATCAGGATTAACCACGACTGCAATTCCATCTTTGGCTACCGTGATTTCATTCGGATGGATATTTTTCTGTAAGGCGAGCTGTAATTCTTTGTTCTTTATCTTTCGTGAGGCTGCACAAATATCGGTGGTCCCGTTCAAAAGTGCGGCGATTCCCGTTCCGGAACCTCCGCCGGTGACCGATACTTCGATATCGGGATTCTGCTTCATGAAAGTCTCCGCCCAGCTACTGGCCAGATGCACCATGGTGTCGGAGCCCTTGATGGTTATGAGGCTTTGATCTGATCCGGCGCTGCCTTCTCGCCTTGAACAACCGGAAATCAGCATCAAAGCAATTCCTAATGTGGCTGCTGAAATAAAGATCTTCTTAACAATTTTTTTCGCTTTCTCGTTCATATTTTACTTCTCTCCAAATTTTCGTTTCTTTCTGAATTCTAACAGTATTTTTTCAGGCATCAATAACCAAACGGTCAGAAATCAAACTGTACTCTCATCATAAGCATATCCGCCTCGCCGATATCGTCTTTATCAGCATGCACATAATCCCACATTATTTTGGTATTCGGATTTAAGTACCAATTCAGGCCGGCAGAAATGTTATCCAACTCGCCGCCATTTATGTCCTTATCGCTAAGGTCGAGTCCGGAATATCTTGCCTTTACTTCCCACGCACCCGGTCCGCCTGCGGCGCTGTAGTTTTCCCTAGGTTTTATCCGGCTAAATGCCCCTTCGGTAGTCTTATACTTCCTGTGTTCCCCGGTCAGGAAATAGCTGGCCTGAATATAATAACCGTCGAACTCAACATCCGAACCGCCACCGAGCCGGTCGGCATCGGCCATCATGTACTCGCCCTGCAGAGATAACGGCCCATTGACCCAGGCAGCTTCGAGTCCTACAAGATCCACCTGATCGCTGGCGAAAGAACCCGTATCTACAAATCTGTCCGTCAAATGTGCTTCGGGCCTCTGTCGGTATTGGATCGAGTCGTCGGGATTTCTGTAGCTATAGGCGGCACCAAGATGCAGTAGTTGTGCGCCTTTATTTTCATAGATTGGTAGAGCAGTGAGTCGACCAGTGATATTATACCCGCCATCATCTACATCTTCGCCGTAGTCGTCCGTATCTCTGAACACACCGATTGCTGTGGTCATTCGTTCCTCTGGACAAGTGTTATGAAGCATGAAACCCATGTTTCGGCCGGGAGCAAAAACATTGGGCAGAGCTCTTTCCAGGAAGGTAATGTACTTGCTGCTTGTCAGTTCATCCAGACTGAACGGTTCCTTGAAATGACCTATTCGAAGCTTTCCAAGCGGAAAATCGACAAGGCCAAGATAAGCGTCCTTGAAGTCTGCATCGCCGCCTTCGAAATCAAGCTGCAATTTATATTCGACATTGTCGTAAATCAAGCCGGAGAAAAATATGCGTGCCCGCCTGAACTCGACGCCGTCTTCCTGCTCGCCTACATCTAATTTAATCGCGTCATCCTCACTTGAGAAGAGCCAGTCGGTCTGCAGCCTTCCACCGATCTTCAATTTGAAATCCCCGTCCAGCGTGGCAAGATTTAAGCCTTCTTTCCAATATACCCGAAAGTCAGTGGGATCAGCTCCAGATTCCTGTTTTTTCAGCTCTTCAAGTTTTTCGAGTCTTTCCTGTGTCTCCTGGAGCTTTTCCTTCTGCACCTCGAGCTGCTCTTTAAAATCGCTGAACTCATCAGCCTTTGCGACAGGTAGCTGGACAAAGACCATAAAGATTATTGTCATCATCGGGATAATTTGTCTCATTTCTTTTCCTTTCTAATCAACAAATGTTATGGGCACGCACATCGTGCTTCCTGGATAAATATACGTTCTAAATATGAAGTGAATATGAAGCAGATGTGAAAATTTGATGAAAGACAAAAAAAGTTCTTCGGTTCTTTTTGGAGTTGTACGGGGGCCTTTGCCCCATTTTGATGTGCGCTCTCGATGGTGATTTTCTCGTTGTGAAGCAGCGCGATGTATTTTACAACGCCCTGACTCAAACATTTTTCAATCCAAATCTATAATAACGCTTTTATTGGATCCGGTTATATTACTTTGTTCAGAGAAAATGAGAAATAGTTTTACAATAAATGTCTCGCAAAATTTGGCCGTTCTAATCGCCAACTTAGTTTTCGTACCTTCTCTCATCGAAATAATCCAAATCACTTAATGGCAAAACAACAGATGTTGCAATGTTAACTAAATGAGCCATAATCCGTTTGAAATGTCTCGCTACCAATGTGAAGCAGACGGCCTGGTTCACCGTCAGATTACTTTGTGCCAGGCGCTCAACTATATGGTCGCAATCTTTTGCTATTTTCTTTTCATGTTCCCAGGCCGATCTGGCCTGTTCTTCATCTGCTTCAATGAATGCCTTTTGGGTTTGTTGAAACAGCGCCAGAATTTTCTTGTCAAGTTCGTCAAAATATTCGGCGAATAGGGCACAGTCAATTGGCTCGGCCAGTAACTCGGTAACCTCATAAAGGTTCTTCGAATAATCACCCAGTCGCTCAGCGTCCTTGACAACACTCATCAGAATCAGGCAGGCATTAACATCCACTGTCGGTTGAAGTGTAAGATGCTCCACGATCCGTCTGCGTATCTCTTTTTGCAGGTTGTTCACCTGTTTGTCAATTTCGTAGATTTTATCTTTCAATCCCGCTTTTTCCGTACCTATTAAAAGCTGAGCGCAAACGGCTTCGAACATAGTCTCAGAGTCGTTCAGCATAATTTTAAAATCTTCCAAAACCTGGACAAGGAAATCTTTGCCTTTCCAGAAACTCAATAGATTTTTGAACATTTGTATTTCCCTGATTTAGAACAATTTTGAAATAATAATTAACAACGTCGGTATCAAGAAGAACACGCCCAGGACATATATTGCTGCATATCGCCTCTTAGTAGCAGCCAAATCTCCAAAGGCCTTCGCAAGGCTGATTGGAACCGTTCTGAAGAATTTTATAGGATAAATGCAAACTGTTCCAGTCAGATTAAATAAGAAATGGGCAAATGCAATAATAATTGCTGAGATATTCCCGGTTGCGAATGACGCCAGAATGGCAGTAGTGGTCGTGCCGATATTAGCGCCGATTGTAATTGGAAAGGCTGCCTCTACGGTCAGAATTCCGGCGGCCACCAGAGGAATCAGCAGGGACGTAGTAATAGAGCTGCTCTGGACAATAATCGTGAATGCCAGCCCGGCAGAGAGCCCCAGGAGCGGGCTCCTGCTGATGACATTATCTAAAACGATCTCGGCCCTGTTGACCACGAGGGATTTCATGACTTTGACAATAAAGTAGAGGGCAAAGAACAAAATGACCAATGATAATGCCGCCATGATAATATAAGCGGCAAGTTTGGAGCCGGTCAGTAAGATTACGACTTTTTGTATAAGACCTACGGCAGGTTTTACAGCCAGCTTTATGGGGCTGACAAACTTGATGCCGCCTACACCGCTGAATATGCTGCTCATATATGTCGCGGTTTTTTCGAGGTAACCGGTCGCTAATTCGATGGGAAATAAAATAGATACGCAGATCAGGTTAAAAAAATCGTGTACGGTTGCTGCACTGATTGCTCGTCTGAATTCATCTTTTCGGCTGACGTGCCCCAGAGATACAAGAGTATTTGTGACGGTCGTTCCAATGTTGGCTCCCATGATAATCGGGATGGCGTTGCCTACGGTCAGACCGCCTGCGCCAACAATTCCCACAACGACCGACGTGGTTGTCGAGGAGCTTTGCACAAGGCTTGTTGCAAGTATTCCGATGAATAATCCGACAAAGGGATTCGAAGTTGTCCTGATGAGATTTTCCGCGAAGCCCTTGCCGAAGCCTTTGAACGCTGCACCCATAAGGCTTATGCTGACCAAAAACAGATACAGCAGGGCCGCTACAGCCAATATTTTATATATAATCTCAAGTTTTTTATTCATTAGTTCCTCTTTGCAGTTTTGTAAAGAATATACGCTGAGTGTGTGAATAATGTATGAAGGAAATGTGAAGATTGTGTGAAGAGAGAAAATTTTCTAATTTTTGGGAAATGTGACTGAAACTTTCGTTCCCTTATTTATTTCGCTTTCGATAGCGATGTTCCCATTGTGAGCAAGAACGATATGTTTGACAATGCTCAGCCCCAGCCCGGTTCCTCCAAGCTCTCGTGAACGCGCTTTGTCAACTCGGTAAAAACGTTCAAAAACCCTGTCGCGATGCTCTTTAGGTATGCCGATTCCATTGTCCTGAACAGTAACGCAAACCATCTGACCTTCCTCATGCAGCAAAACTTCGATTCGACCGGATTCTTTTGTGTATTTGATGGCATTATCTATCAAGTTTACGAAAACCTGCTCTATCTTATTACGGTCTGCCTGGATGCTGAAGTCATCACCTTGTGTATTCACAGTTAAGCTCTGCTGCTTCTCAGCAAGCGCCTGTCCGAATCCCAGCGAGATTTCATCTATCACTTCTTTCAGGTCAAGTTCAGTTCTATTCAAGCAATCTTTGGATAGTTCAAGCTCACTGAGGCTCAACAGATCATCTATCGTATAGCCAAGTCTGTCGGAATGTTCTTTTATAATCGAGATAAACCTTTCTGACTTTTCCTTGTCATTGAAGGCCTTGTTTTGCAAAGTCTCAATATAGCCCTTAATTAGGGTCAAAGGTGTCTTCAATTCGTGCGAAACATTAGCAACAAAATCCGTTCTGACGCGATCCAGTTGCTTAAGGTTTTCCATCTTCTGCTGCAACTCATCGGCCATCGTGTTTAATGATTCGGCTAATTCTCCGAGTTCGCCTTTACTTTTAATCCGTACCCTTCTACCGAAATCCCCTTTTGCAATCTGTTGGGCCGTCTCTTTTATTTGCCTGATAGGAAGGGTAATACTTCTCGAGACGAAATACGCCGCTATAAGTGCAATAATCACGGCAGCGATTGTCCCAATAAGCACCACTCTATAGATAATCCGTATCTCCGGCTGGACGCGTGAAAGGGGAAGGGCAAAACGGATGATCCCCAGAGCGCGGTCGCCCTGGTTCATACGGACGGCAACGTATTTCATATTTATTCCCAGCGTGTCACTGAAACGGGTGCTCTGTCCGAAGCCGGTTTTAATTGCTTCAATGATTTCGAGCCTGTCGCTGTGGCTTTCCATTAAAGACGGCTCTTTTTCGGAATCTCCCAAAATCCTCCCCTGACTGTCAACGACTGTAATCCTCAAATCCAGTTTTTCAGCCAGTTGACTGGTTTTTTGCCGGATATCTTCAAATCTGCCTTCGATCAGGTCGGTTTGGAGAATGTCACCGACCAGTACGGCATTGCTTTTCAATTCGGCGGAGATTTTATACTCGAAATGCTCGTGCAGTTTTAAGCTGACAAAGAAGTTTAAAACGAAGACGACAATAAGGATTAAAACCGAGAATGCACCGAAGAATTTCAGGACGATTCTGTTTTTCATTTACACTTCCTTAAATCTGTAGCCGGCGCCGCGGATCGTCTCGATATAATCTTTGGCCCGACCAAGTTTGTGCCGCAGCGATTTTATATGAGCATCTACCGTCCTGTCGCACACAATCGTGTCCTGGCCTGCAACTGCTTCTAATATTTGGGACCTTGAAAAGACCGCACCGGGCCTTCGGGCCATAAACTCCAGCAGCTTGAACTCAGTCAAGGTCAATACAATCTCTTTTTTCCCAACAGTAACTTTATGTCGTGTCCTGTCGATGGTAATTTCCCCTCTTTGGATTATGTTGTCGATATGTTCTTCCCGTCCCCGCCTCAAAATCGCCCGCGTTCTGGCAATCAGCTCTCTTGGACTGAAAGGTTTCGTTACATAATCATCCGCACCCAATTCGAGCCCCAAGACTTTGTCCGTCTCCTGTGATTTTGCGCTGAGAATGATAATCGGTATATGTGCTGCCCTGTCGTTATTCTTGAGAGTCCGGCATACTTCGAAGCCGTCCATAATCGGCAGCATAATATCCAGAATAATCAGGTCCGGTCGTTCTTTACCGGCCAGGGCTATCCCCTTCTCACCATTCAGAGCCGAGATGGTTTCGTATCCCTCCTCCTTAAGATTGTATTCGAGCATTTCGACAATATCTCGATCATCTTCGATAATAAGGATCTTACGTTTTGCCATGCCGGGCGCCACCGCCTTTCAAAATCGATGCCAAACTAACAAATCATGATTTCATCTGGAGTTGATTGCTTTATGTATTTCCCTGTTTATCCTGACGCTGCACCAGGCCTCGCCGCACATTGAGCAGTAATCGGCGGAGGCCGGCTGCTTTGCTTTCATTTCTTCGCAGGCCTGGTTGTGCATTCGTTCGGCTGTTTGGGGATCGAGAGATTCGGCCAGGTGTGTTTTCCAGTTCAGGTTCGTGCGGGCCGTGCTCAGTTTCCTGTCACGTTCGGCGACGCCTTTCAAGCCCCGGGCGACATCGCCAGCGTGGGCGGCGATTTTCGCCGCTATGACCCCCGCCCGAACATCCTCGGCATCAGGCAGACCCAGATGCTCTTTCGGCGTGACGTAGCATAAAAACGAAGCACCATAAAAAGCGGCGGCGGTTCCGCCGATAGCCGATGTGATATGATCATAGCCGGGTGCAATGTCGGTCACAAGCGGGCCGAGCACATAAAACGGAGCGCCGTGACAAATTTCCTGCTGGATTTCCATATTATACTGAATCTGGTCGAACGGCACATGGCCGGGGCCTTCTACCATTACCTGACAGCCCTTTTCCTGTGCCCTGGCGGTCAACTCGCCAAGGGTCCTCAGCTCGGCGATTTGTGCCTCGTCGGTAGCGTCGGCGATTGCACCTGGCCGCAGACCGTCTCCGAGAGAAAAGCAAATATCATACTCGGCCATGATGTCACACAAATCATCGAACATGTCATATAAAGGATTCTGCTTATTGTGATGAAGCATCCATTTGGCCAGCAGCGCTCCGCCCCGGCTGACAATTCCCGCCACACGCTTTTCAATCAGCGGCAGATGCTCTCTTAGAACACCGGCATGAATCGTAAAGAAATCCACACCCTGGAAAGCTTGTTTTTCGATTATCTTCAGGATAATTCCGCTGTCGATATCCTCAACGCCCCTGTCCTCGATGACCTGATAGATTGGTACTGTTCCGAACGGAACAGGGCATCGGGCGAGCAATTGTTCGCGAGTCTCGTCGAGGTTGCCGCCCGTGCTCAAATCCATAATAGCGTCGGCGCCGGCGTCCAGCGCAGCTTTCATTTTTTCAAATTCCGCTTCCACAGAGCTTCGAACGCTGCTCGTGCCGATATTCGCGTTGACCTTGGTCGAAAGCACCCGGCCGATGCCGGTCGGCATCAGATTGGTTTTCAGATGCTGCTTGTTGGCCGGGATGACGAGGCGACCGGCGACAATCTCATCTCGTATCAGCTCAGCATCGACGTTTTCAGCTTTGGCGACGAATATTACTTCATCGCTTATCGTGCCGTCTTGTGCAATTTGTAATTGTGTTGCCATTATCTTCGATTCCGTCTCTAAACTAAAAAATCGCTTCCGCAGGAAGCGACTCAATCTTTCATTGTCTGCTTTATGATATTAGCTAATCACTTTCCTACGCAGGCATCGACGCCGATTAGGCGATTGTCCTGATCAGGTTCAAAGGGTTCTCTCTCAGGCCCGCTGTTCCGCGGACCACCCCTAGTGAACTATCTTATTATAGCGTGTTTCCGGCGGTAGTCAAACAAATACTAACAACCGCCCAAAGCGTATATGTTTTCCGCCGCGCAATACATTTCTAAGGCAGTTGCATAAAGATATGAACACCTTTTTTGTTTGAGGTCGCGATATCGGGTTTGCCGTCGCCGTTCATATCGGCGATTTCAAACTGGGTTCCGACGCCGGAATCGTCATCGATTATATGCAGAACATATTCAATGTCTTCGTTCTCAGGACGTTTTAGCTCAAACCAGTAGAGCACCGCCGGGTCTTTGCCGCCGGGATCCTTGCCCATGTGTGCGAAATGCCGCTTGCCGGTTACCAGGTCTTCGATGCCGTCGCCGTTGACATCGACCAGACGTATTGCGTGCGGCTGAGAAAATTCTTTGGATATCTCGTGCTGTACGAAGTTCGGTCCGTTTGAGCCGGGAGTTTGCTCGAACCACCAGATGCCATAATTGTGAGCCGAGCTGGTAATAACATCGCCGTCGCCATCGGCGTCGATATCATAGACGAGTAAATCGGCGCAGTCCGGGCCGAGCTTGGCAGGATGGAACTTCCAGTTCTTATCCGTTCGGTCCCTGGGCGCCTCCCACCATCCTTCTTTGATTAGTATGTCGCATCGACCGTCGCCGTTGACGTCGCCGGCGCCGAGGCCGTGGCTGTATTTCTCAGTTCCCGGAGCATTCGGGCCGGCGGCGATAATATGCATGTCCCACAGGTCATCGAGATTCTTTGGTACACTAAACCAGCACATCTGCCCTTCAGGCCTAACGGCAAAGACCGGCACAGGTTTACCATTGCCAAGAAGATCGACGAAGATTGGGGTTTCGTTGCAGGCGCTTTTCGCCACCGTTCGCTCTTTCCAGTGGCCGGGTTTGTTCTTCGGATTCTCATACCACAGACACGGCCCATCCGGCAGACCGATGACAATCGAATCGATCCAGCCGTCGCCGTTAACATCCTGGGCGAAGTTTGCGAAACAATTGCTGTAACCTTTTGTGCCGTCATACTGGCCGACCTTGCGGACTTCGTGCATCTTCCAATTCGGCGCTGAGTACCAAACGTCGCCGGTTAGGATATCCAGCTTGCCATCGTGATTTACGTCTCCAACTGCGATTCCCTCGGCTCGAAATGTTCTGTCTATGGCTATTTTCTCAAAGCGTACTTCTTTGTCTGCGGCTGCCAGGATATTGCACAATAGTACCGATATGATCAATAGATGTACTAATCTTACCTTCATAATTACCTCAACGTTATTGTTCATCGTTCTTCGTGAGTTACCTGCGGGACGCCTTACGGTGGAATCCTTAGCACTATGTTACTCCGAACTCATCGCTGTATTATAACGTTTTTTTTCAACAACGAAGCTTTTTTTTATTGACTCTTCGGAAAATCCTGACAATAATATATCAACATGGCGTAGAAATAAATCCCACATGGATAAGGTGAAAACGAATGGATCTGCAAGGTATTCGTGAAGCATTACGACGTCAGCCGTTTGAGCCGTTTAGCATTTGTTTAGCGGATGGACGGTCGCTGCCCGTTCCGCATCCGGAAATGGTCGCCGTTGGTAAACGTCGTATCATCGTTGTGAAGCCAGACGATGCATGGTCTGTAATCGAACCGTTGCTGATTGTCTCGTTGGATTACAACGGCAAACAACGCCAACGTTCAAATCGCAGCAAACGCAGTAATGATTAATATCTGTGGCACGTGCTTCCAAATCATAAAAAACTTGGCCGGACCGGCTCTTAGCTTGGTCGAATGAGACAGCCATACTACATCTTTACGTTAAGCAATCAGAGCCGGAAATGAAGTGATGATGCGGCCATCAATGTGAGTTACTATTAAGCTTATCAAGCTCGGGTAGTTGTATATTTGTATCCAAGAAGCGCAATGATTCCGATAAGGACCACTAAACAAGCTATTGCAATCGTACGAGACCGATGTGGATCATGAGTCTGGCCAAGCGTTGCAGGTGACTCAGAATCATTGCCATCAAGAACCGGCTGTTGCTCTTGTGCTTTTTGTACGAAGGGAGCTTCGTAGCGATAAGTCGTACCGGCAATACTGTCGACCACCTCTGTTCCATCTGGGATTTCCAATGCATCGAACGCGAACTCCTCATCTGACACCTCAATATTGGGGCTAAACTTCTTAATCGTGATGATCCTCCGCGCGAAGTTCCCAGGTTGCGTACAATATTCAGCGTGTGACACATACCACCCTGAATCATACTTGGTCCACTGAAGTTTAGCTTCGTGCTTACCCCATTTGTTGGGGTCGTTGTACGTCCTTTCATCGCTTAAATAAACGGGCAATAGCCCCTTTTGTGTATCAAACGCAAAATGGACCTCGTTGTAAAAACCATGCTCTTTCTCATCCCCTGGATCCTCCACAAAACCGTGAGCGACAATATGAAGAATGCCTTCGTTATCCAGCTTCACTGATCCATCGACTCCAGGATGATCGAAAAGGCCGTCCAGCCAATTTGCAAATAGAATCCCTTCGAACTTCATAAACGTGGAAGGATGAAAATCCCGTCCATAGTCACGATGAAAATGTCGAGGCTGGTTGATTGTTGCACTTAACTGGGTCACGCTGTAATAATGTTTGTCATTTAATACTTTAGTGTTCAACCTTTGGTCTTTTCCCCCCTTGAAGGAATCGAAGATGTCCGTCCGAGACTTCTGGTCCTTAAACACAAAATCCACGATCAGTTCCTTGCCGTCAAACAACTCACGGTAGTTTTCCGTTTTCATTATTGCAGTGCCTCTTCCTGTTACCGGCATCTCTATAGCCTTAAGTGCTGACACCACCATTTGTACCACGGCGTTGGGATCATCCAATGGCAGAGTCTCCTGGTTCTGTGCATAGGATGTACAACAGATTAAGCTCCCAAAAACCATACCTGTCAAAAAAATCCAATACGCTAAGTATTTGACCTGATAATCCAGCATAACACACCTCCAGCTAGTATAAGAAACCACAATCTTGTCTTGCCTTCGAATACACAACAAATTTCTCATTTCTTAGCATTTTCAGTTCCTGTAATCTTTTGACTTAGTTCATTTAGCCTAAAACCTTCAGCGGTAACGATATGTTCTCTGTTGGTTAGGATCAACCAGGGCAGAGAGCGGACACCCCAGGAGAAACGAATCTTTTCCTCGTCGACATGAATCATTCCGACGTGGAAGGGAATATTGTTCTTTTTGATCCAATCATTGAGCTTGTCCTCATCCACCTTTGAAGTCTGTACGTCAACCACGATGACATCTTTCGCCTTAAGCTCTTTTGCTCTTTTGCTCAACTGCCGCAGGCAGTTCCGTGACGGCCGCTGATTCATATCAAAAAAACAAATTAGCATCATCTTATTACTGTTATCAACCGTTGACATGTCAATTTTGATGTCTTTTAACTCCGGCAATGGCGTATCTAAAAGTGGTATGGATTGAGCAGTAAGCGGTACCAGTTTGCCATATTTCCATACGTATCGCGGAGGCTGATTAGGGAAATCCTTGTCAAAAATACGTGTACCGTTTGGTATTTCCGGAACAAAGGCATCCTCTATTTTTTCGAAGTCAGGATTGAAGTCAATCTCAAGAATCCTGAAGGTACTTCGTCTGATCATTTCCTCTCCGTTGGAGTATTTGCGATAATGAGTAATCTTTCCTCCATCGGGCAGAAAAAAACCATCAATATTTCTAATGTTGACCGAGTCGAATGTGAATACGTGTTCTATTACGGTGCCATGCGGTTGTGAAGGCTTAGTGCCGGGGGGTAGTCTTATCGGTGCCGGCGGCGAGTTTACAGGTTTGCCATTGAGTAAATCCGTGCCGCTTCGACGGACAACAAAACGTCTCAAATTAAAACCGCAATTTGGATCAAACCAGGCGATATAGTGGCCGTGATGCGTCTTTGATTCGAGCACATAAGTTTCATGGCCATCAACCACCTCCATAGCATCTCGAAGTTGCACATCCGGTGTTCTCTTCAGTACTTCCCAAAGAGGCGTATCTGAGTCTCCCTCCATATATCCCAGCACAGCCGTTCCTGACATACCAAAGATTGAAATTGCGTTGTCCCAGTGGTCCTTTGTATAAGCGAATGCAAACGAAGGCTGCTTGTCCACACGGTGATTTATTTGAAAGCCACGTTGACCAACGCATACATATTGACCTTTGGCTGCGACTCTAATTTCATCGTTCTTATACAGAGCTTGTTCTCGACGGCTATCTAAGCGCTCATGATCACGGAAAAAAGAATAATTCAATACGGCAAAGTCATCTCCTTTTGGATACCCAATTGGCTTATGAGCCGTTATCATTCCCTCGGCCTTAAGGGCAAATTTCTCTCGGTACAACAAAAAGTTTTCCATCGTACTCTGATATGCATCAAGGATATCCGATGCGCTGGGCCGTTCCGATTGGCACAAGACCACATTTGCGGAGAGACAAAGAGTGAATAATCCCAGTAGTAGTTTCTTTATTTTCATGGTACAAATTCCTAACTAATGAATAGAAAAGAGTTTGTATTTATTTCCGATTTCAGAAATAGAAAATCCTTCCGCCCTAACGATATGCTCCTTATCTGTCAGAATCAGCCAGGGATCTGACATTTAATTTCTCCTTATTGCTAATAAAAAGAACACAATTCGCGCGCTCTAATGCACAAAAGGACAGAATATCCTTTACCCATCCTGGGATGCTACTGGTAAGACTGCGAAACTTCCCGCTTTTGTTATCTTAACAAAATCAATGCTTGCTTACAAGTTTTTTCTGCAGTTTTCACCATGTACGATCAATTGACCGCATGGGCAGTCACCAAGATGCCTTACGGCGGGAACCTGCCCATCCTACGAAAAAATTACGGCAAAGAAGGGGTATGAGGGCAGCGGCTGGTGAGGATTTTGTGTCCTGTTTCGGTTACGAGGATGTCGTCTTCGATTCGTACGCCGAGCTTACCGGGCATGTATATGCCGGGCTCGATTGTTAGAACCTGGCCGGCCTTGAGCTTGCCCTTGCCGTCCGGTTTGAGGAATGGGTCTTCGTGTATTTGAAGGCCGAAGCCGTGTCCTGTGCCGTGGCTGTAAACGGGCAGGTCGGTCTTGTCAATCACCTTTCGGGCGGCGGCGTCGACCTGGGTGATTTTCACGCCGGGCTTTATCGTTTTTATCGCCGCGGCCTGGGCCTGCTCTACGACGTCATAGACCTTCCTGTAGAAAGCCGTCATACCACCGATGACGAAACATCGGGTAATGTCGCTGCAATAGCCTTTGTATTTGGCGCCGAAATCGATAAGGACGGCATCCTTCTTTTTGAGCTTTCTCGTGCCTGGTTGATGATGCGGCCGGGAGCCGTTGGGGCCGAAAGCAACTATTGTCTCAAAGCTGTTGCGCGCCTCTAATTTACGGATTTGGAAATCGAGCATACCGGCCAGCTCGCTCTCGGTAACGCCGGGCTTGATATACGGCAAAGTTTGTGCGAGAGCCTTTGTTGAGATAGCGACGGCGGACCTGATTGTTGTTAGCTCGCTTTGGTCTTTGATGCTGCGCACGTTCTCGATAATTCCCGAAACCGTTCTGAAACGGGCCTTGACGGTCTTTTTCAGTTGCTCGAAATCAGCCATCGAAACCGAATCTTCTACTGCCACCATTCGTATGGATTTTAATTTCTTTACCAGTTCGGCAACGGCAACGGCCATCGGCCCGGCGCGGTCGATGATTTTGCAGCTCGGGCATTCTTTCTCTGCCTGCTCGGTGTATCTGTTGTCGGTCAGGAGATAAACCCTGCCTTTGGCGACGGCCGCCCAGCTATCCTCGCCGAGAAAGCCGGTCAAGTAAGTGACATTGGCCGGACTGGTAACGAGCAGGAAGCGTATTTTCTTTTTATCCATCCGGCGGCGTACCGCCCTGATGCGTCTTGCTATTACTTTCGGATTCATAAAAACTTCTCTCCAATTGAAATTCAGCGGCCAAGCACATTCTTTGCCGGGGCCCATTTTTTCTGCCAGGCGGGATAATCCTTTGCCAGCAGATCTTTTGCGTAATATCCGAGCCAACTGTATCCGTTGCGGCGCTCGTATGATATCTCGGCCAGGGTCGCTTTCGGTATGCCGTCCCGGCTGCAAAAGATAGGCTTGTTGGTCTGGATGTCATAGAAACGCGCCCAAATGGGAGGGGCCGAGGCATCCTCGACAATCACCTTGTCGAAGCCTCTTGGTTTTGACGGGTCTTGTTTTCGGATTTGTCTTATCCCTTCGAGCCTGGCTTCTTTGAACCATGCTACCGCAGCTTGAACGGCCTCGATAATCTCCGGGCCGGGCCTGTCAATGCTCATAAGGAACCTAACAATACCAACAGACTCAGCTCCGCTGATTGAGGCCAATTCGTAACTTCGGGCCTTTCTCGGGACGAAGGTTTGCTCATCATGCTGGGCGCACCATGCCGTCTTTCTGCCGTTGGCGATGATCTGGCATTTCAGGATACACTCGATACCCTTTTGCACGGCCGTTTCAGCTTTCTTACAACGTTGTTCATCGACAAAAGTATAGGGCGACTTTTTCCCGGCGACTTCACGCAGCAGCTCAAGTACACCGATCATCGTGCCGTCATTGAACGTGATGTGTCTCGAATAGCCGGTGGGATTCGGGTAGCGCTGCGGCCAGCCGCCATTGTCGTATTGGGCTTCGAGAACATAATCCAGCCCCTTGAGAAAGGCGTCTTTGAAGCGATTAATTTCGGTGGCTCGATAGACTATAGCAAGGTATTGCATCTGTGTACGAGTGGCACTGTTATCCAGCGTAGAATCATTCCTGGCTTTTGCCTTGCGCAGCCTGGCTTTGTCCTGTTCGCTCAGGACAGACGCCATCTCGATATTTTTCTGCCAGCCGCCTGAGTCGCGCTGGTACAGAAGAAGGTTATCGGCAATGCGGATTGCCTGGTCGGTAGCGTAAAATTCCTGCTGCTGGTTAAGGCATTGTCTCCAGGGTATGACTTGACCCTGAGCAAAAGATACAACTTGCAGGACAAACAAACAGAGCGAAAACTTCAGTATAAATCGTATCATATTTATAATATTTACCGAAAACCAGCGAAAAGATAAAGTCTTTTTAGCCGGTGTGTTTGGCTTTAAGCCGGCTTGTTCTTATACTTTATGTAGATAAAGACCTGCTGGGGGGGAACCGGTAGGCGTAAAATATGGATATATCTTGGATGTTTTCCGCAAGGGAGAATAACTGCTTGTAACGCCCAATTTTTCCCGGATAGGACGGCTTTAAGAGCCGTCCTTTTTTTATATCTTGTAAAAGTTGCCTTTTGCCGGTACAATTCGGCGGTCGTATGGACGGTTCGCGTGCTGTTTCTGCTTAGTTGGAAACAGGCAACAGCCTGATAAATTCGAAAATAAAGGGCAAAATGCAAAATTGAGGAATTTGTTGCTCCTAAAAGCATTTCCGCAATTTTGATTTTTAATCTTTGGATTTCCGTAAATTATGCTATTACCGATTCGGACAAGTATTCAGCCGAGACGAACACCTTATATCAATTACGCCCTCATCTTTGTTAACGTGATTATTTTCTTTCTGGAATACCACGTTGATCCTCGCGCCGGTGGTCTTACGTTCCGACCCTGGGTACATCAGTTCATGCTTAATGCCGAGCGACCGTACATCTGGCAGTTTGTCAGCTACGCTTTTCTGCATGGGGGTTTGATGCACATTATTGGTAACATGTTCTTTCTGTATCTGTTCGGCAATAATGTCAACGACAAGCTCGGAAATATAGGTTATTTGTCCTTTTATCTGGCTGGGGCGGTTTTTAGCGGGATAGGCCATACGCTTCTGAGCGATTCATCGGTTCTCGGAGCCAGCGGAGCAGTTGCCGCAGTAACTGGCGCTTATCTTGTACTGTTCCCGCAGACGTTAATCACGGTTATCTACTGGTTTTTGTTTATCGGGACGATGGAGCTGCCGGCGATGTACTTTATCGCCTTCAAGTTAATCATCTGGGACAATATGATCGAATCTCACCTTGCACCTGACGCCATTGCATATGGAGCGCATCTGTCAGGATATACCTTTGGAATCGGAGCGATGGTCTTTCTGCTGGCAACCCATATCATCAGCGGCAGCAATTACGATTTGTGGTCAATGATAAAACGATGGAATCGCCGGCGCCAATATCGCGATGTCGTATCGAGCGGCTACGATCCGTTTACCGGCCAGAGAAAAGCCAGGCGGATAAAAGTAAAAGATGTCATCAAAAGCGCCGCTGAAAAACAAAAGGAAGAGCAGATAATGCAGCTTCGCAGCGAAATCAGCAATCGGATAATGCAGCGTAATTTACCGGCTGCCGCCGAAGCCTATATCGATCTGATGGAACAAGACAGCAAGCAGATTCTGCCCGGAAAGCAATTACTGGATATTGCGAATCAGCTTGCCGGCGATAATAAACATGCCGAATCGGCGCGGGCCTACGAACAGTTTTTATCTCATTACGGAACCTATGAATATGCAGAACAGGTCGAGTTAATGTTAGGTGTCATATATTCGCGCTATCTAAATCAGCCGGAATTAGCAACAAAACATTTACAGATCGCAGAAAAAAGACTCATCGATCCGGGCCAGTTAAAGATGTGCCGGGATGAACTTGCCCGCATACAAAACGCTTAGTTCTATGTAATTCAATAAATTGCTGGAAAACTTATTTCCTTCCAACCTTCTTCTTTGATCAACCTAAGAAACGGTAATAATTTTTAGAAAATGGAGAATTTCTTGTTGACCAATTGGTCAGTTTTGACTAAATAGTCAGCTCTGTGAAAACTGAGCGCAATAAATCTGAAAAAAACAGGCTTCAGAGAAGAGCTAACAGGACGCGTAAAAGGCTTAAGGAAGCGGCACTGGATATCTTCAGCGAAAAGAGCGTACATGCTGTAACGGTTGAAGAAATCACGGAAAAGGCAGACCTTGGAAAAGGAACTCTTTACCAGCATTTCGAGGACAAAGAACAGATTGTTGTAACACTCATAGAGGAGGCTGTAGAGCATTTGATTCGACGAATTCGAAGATATGACTCGGCCCCCGAGAATCTGGAGGGGATGCTGGAGCATCTCTTGAACGCTCACTATGAGTTTTCGGTTGAAGCCAGGGATGAATTCCTTTTGCTTTTTCAAGGTAAGTTGCTGATAAAGCTTGAATCAGATACCTTGGACGATTTGGAAGAGCCTTATTTACGATATCTGAAAGAAATCGAAGAGCAGGTTTCGATTTATCTTTCACCACGAATAGCTCCTCTGAAAGTTCGCCGGCTGGCATGTGCCGTAGCAGGATTCGTATTTGGCTTTTTTTCGTTTGCAATGATAGGTATGACTTCAAAAGAAATTGAAGAGAGTATAACACCTTTGAGGCAGGTTTTTGTAAAAAGTCTTGTGACGTTTCTCGGGCGATAGCGTCCAGCGAGAAATTCACGGTGCAAATTGCGAATTTAATAATTGGATTCTCATCTTTTGGTTTACAGAGTGATTATGGAAAAAAATGAGACAAACATAAAAAAGCTTACACCGGCAGAAATAAAAAAATTCAAAGCCACGCTGTTGAAAAAGCTGACCGAGATACTCGGCAATGTTACCAGCATGGAATCGGAGGCTTTGCGCAGGGACAGAAGCGACCTTTCAAACATGCCTATTCACATGGCGGACCTCGGAACGGACAGCTATGAAATAGACAACATCATAGGCCTGGTGGACAGCGAGAGAAAAATTCTTGTAGAAATTAATGATGCACTCAATCGCATCGAAGACGGTACTTATGGAATTTGTCAGGGGCGTGGTGAGCAAATCCCTAAGCAACGGCTCAAGGCAATTCCCTGGGCCAGATACTGTGTGACTTGTGCGACGCTTTTGGAAAAAGGTCTTCTTGCAAAAAATAATTACCCAGGATATGTCGAAACATTTCCCGATGATTTGGATGATGACGATTGAGATGTGAGAGTATTATGTACACAAAGAACTGTCATTGCTTTCAAGTCAAAGATTATAGAAAATGAAAATTGCCATTGTATATAATCGGGATTCCAAAAATGTCATCAACCTTTTCGGAATTCCCAATCGCGAACGCATCGGCCGCAGAACCATAAACAGCATTGTTGATGCTCTTAGAGCACACAAACATCGGGTCAAAACTTTCGAGGGTGACAAGGATCTGATAGATCATCTTGAAGAATTTATGCCTCGTGTTCTCAAAGGTGAACAGCCGGGTTTGGTTTTCAATCTTTCATATGGGATTCAAGGAAAAGCTCGTTATACACATGTACCAAGCATACTTGAGATGGTCGGCATACCGTATGTAGGCTCGGGACCTCTTGCTCATGGACTGGCTCTTGATAAGGGCGTGGCCAAAATGATTTTTCGCCAGCACAATCTGCCTACACCCGATTGTACGGTTCTGAATTCCCTGGAGGATGAGTTGCCGGATGATTTATCGTTTCCTCTGGTGGTAAAGCCAAAGAACGAGGCTGTTTCTTTTGGTGTAACAATAGTTCATAACAAAAATGAGCTAAAAGAGGCGGCACGAACAATTTTTGAAACATTCCAGCAGCAGGCAGTTGCCGAACGTTACATAGAGGGCAGAGAGATCAACGTAGGACTGATCGGTAATAATCCTTGCGAGGCTTTCCCTCCGGTGGAGCTGGTTTTCGGTAATGACGGACCTGGAATTTATACATACGAAGATAAAGCACGAAAATCCGGCCGCGAGATAGGTTTTGAATGTCCGGCACGCATTGGAAAAGAAGTAACAAAAGAAGCCCAGAAGCTTGCTCGTCGTGCGTTTGAAGCTCTTGGTTGCTACGATTGTGCTCGTGTGGATATGCGATTGGATAAGGATCAAAATCTGTATTTGCTCGAAGTAAACAGCCTGCCCAGCCTTGGTGAGCACGGCTCATATCCATTAGGGGCCCGACAGGTCGGGCTTGATTTCGAGGCATTGGTAAATCGTTTGGTAGAGGTGGCATCTGCCCGGTATTTCGGTACTCCCAAGCCAATACGATTCTCTCGCAGGCAGGCCGACACCGGTCAGCTTGTCATGTCGTTTCTGACCCAGCGCCGCGACCAGATAGAGCGGCGATTGCGCAACTGGACCAATCTGCACAGCAGAACTTCGGATCCATTCGGCATCCAGCAGGCAATCAAGAAGCTCAGTCAAACACTCTGCGAGACCGGATTAGCACCCGTGGAAGAATTCACGGACAATCGATCAACGTGGTCCTGGCAAACGCAGGCCGGTTTGGCGAATGGAACGCTTTTCATCGGATATCTTGATGTCCCTTTGAGTTCCGATATACCCGTTCAGGAGTTTCGCCGTACTCCGGAATGGCTTTATGGTGAAGGGATCGGCCTTTCGCGCGCTCCCTTAGTCATGCTCGAATTTGTTTTAAAATCCCTTAGGAGTCTTCGTTTGCTGGATAAGTTGCCGATTGGCGTACTTTATTATACCGACGAAGGCAGCGGCAATTCCCAAAGCGCCGGTTTAATCAGAACGGCGGCGGAGAAAGCAAAACGTGTATTTGTCTTGAGACCGGGAAATCCGCAGAACAAAATAGTTACGCAAAGGAGAGGATGGCGAAGGTATCAGCTTATTGTGGAAGACACGCCAGTACAACTCGGAAAAGCAAAAAGAAAGCCTGATGTTTTAAGCTGGGTGTGCAGTAAAATGCAGGACATTTCGAAGCTTTCTTCCCGGGAAAAGCGAATAGCGGTCGCCGTATCGGACATCCGCCCGACTGCATTCGACATGTTACTTCCACATCGGGTAAAGATAATTTTAACCTTAAGCTATGGTAATAAATCGGTTGCCGATGCAAGTGAAAAATCGATACGGGAGATTCTTGCTTCAGGGGAGTTCAACCATCAGTTGGAAGTGCTCTCAGATCGACCCGCCTTGGAAAACCAGACGCAAAATAAACGGCTTGCCGCCGAGATGGCGGAAATTGCAGCTAATTGGGAGATACCCTTTGGACAGGAATCCGCTCTTTGGCCTTCTGCCGCCGGGCTTGTACCTGCTTCTACCGCCGTAGTTTGTGGTGTCGGGCCGGTAGCAAGAGACCTCTATACACCCAATGAAGCAGTGGAAAGAATCAGTCTTCTGCAGAGAACTCTGCTGATAGCTGAATTTTTGGCAACGAAGCCAAAGGATGACTCCGACCATATTTGGAGATTAAACATAGAAGGAACTGAGAAAAGCGGATTCGTTAAGGTTTAGACCGCTTATTAACTGTTACCTTTTTAATTACACTGAGGTGTAACAATGGCAAAGAAGAAAGCGAAAAAGAAAGCAACGAAGAAAAAAGCAAAAAAGAAGAAGAAAAAATGATTCCATGATCGTTTCAAGTGGTCATAAAGCCGTCATTGCTTATACGATGACGGCTTTTATATTGTATATTCCGGCAAGTTTGTTTTTCGTAAGCCCTGCCAACGGCAGATAAAAATACCGTTATCAGTCTCTTAATGGGCAGCTAATACAATTCATCAAAGCCCGTCGAATCGGCATACACGAACAAGATAAAATAGGTAAAATACTGCTGGAGAATCACTTATAGATGGTCGATATTTTATCTGATAAAAAAAGTTGACAATCCACCGAACGGCTGCTAATTTGAAACGGCAAACGAGTCGTTTGGTGATTCGATTGTTTTTGGGTTTGGGATAATAACCTCTTTTGGGAGACATAAAAATGCGATCTTTCAAGAATATATTTATTTTCGTTTCATTGGTATGTTTAGTTTCTGTTGGCTTTGCACAGCAGTCCGGCGGCTCTCGAGAAGTCGATACCTCGTCATTTCCTTATACCGCCGAGATAACGGGCAATGACGTTTATGTTCGCTCCGGTCCCGGCACGAATTTTTACCATTGCGGCAAGCTCAACACGGGCCAAAGAGTAAAAGTAGTCGACAAACAGTTTAGCTGGTCTCGCATTGTTCCACCGGCCGACAGCTTTTCCTGGATTTCGATGGATTTTGTCACGATCACACCCGGCGATCCAAAGGTTGGTACCGTTACCGGCGACAATGTTCGTGTCTATGCCGGCTCCGATTATGTCAAGCCGCTCTATTCAACGACCCTGCAGGGAAAGCTCAGCAAGGGCGAGAAGGTCAAGTTGTTAGGCGAGCAGATGGACGGTTATTATAAGATCGCCGCTCCGCCTTTTGCATATCTCTGGGTCAGCACGCAATTCACAAAGGCAGTACCTGAGCCTGTAGTAGTGAAGCCTGCTCCTCCAACTCCGACACCGGCACCCGCCGTGCCTAAAGTCGAGCCGGACGAACCGAGTGACGCAAACACAACAACCGCAGTTGTTCCGGCGCCTGAAGTTCCCAAGACTCCGCTCGAAAGATATCGCGAGCTGAAAGAGCAGGTAAAGGCCGAGAACGCCAAACCCGCAGACCAGCAGAATTACACCGAGCTGAAAAAGGCGCTTACGGCAATCGCCGAGGACGAAAACTCCGGCAACGCGGCACGTTATGCACAGTTTGTCGTCAATCAAATCGAAGGCTATGAGCTGGCTTTGCAGGTTGTAAAACAAGTCGAGCTTCAGAATCAGCAGCTCGAGAAGATCAAGACCAAAATCGATAAGGCCAAAGAGACAAGAATGGCCGAAGTCGAAGAGATGGGCAAGTTTGCTATCATCGGCGAATTTCAAACGTATGTCACTTACGGCGAAGGTCACTACCGGATTCTTGACGAGGCCGGAAAAATGCTCTGTTATGCTTTACCTACCGGCGCCGCTGCACAGATGGACTTGAGCGGTTACGTCGGCCAGAAGGTAGGTCTCGTCGGAACGATAGAGGCGCACCTGCCGACAAAGAAAGCCCTCGTAAGATTCACGGAAATAGTAAAGCAATAATCGCCGATTGTCTGCTGCGTTAATTGTTTTTCAATACTTTTCCTCCAAAAGTGGGATAATACCATTGCTTCTATTTTGCGCTCTCAGTGAACCACCCGAGAGATGCCTTATGGCCGAATCCCCCCGTATTGTATGTCCAGTCGATAACGAAAGGCTTGCTTGTTCCGTGCCGCCGTAGGCGCCCATATTAATTCTGCCGCCGTTCGGCAGCGGCTCATGGCCGATAGGACTATTCGGGTCTCCGGCATCGATACAGGGGCTCGTTACATCATCGACTACCCAGCTTTCGCTAACCGGATCCCATCTTCCTGCCTGTGATTTCAAATGATAATCGCCATCGATCCAGACAGCGTTGGGATCATTAGGCTCAATAACTACATTTGGATAATTCGCATCGGCCCAATAGCCAGGATTGACAAAACAAGGATCGGCATCGATGTTACTCTCGCCGAGCCAGCCATCCTGAATATTGCTATATGATATAGAGGCACGACTTATGATTTGAGGGGATGAATTACTCCATACAATACAATTAACCATGTTTGGAATACTGTAACAAATTCCTCCACATTCCTGAGCTCGGTTTCCACTTATGGTACAGTTGATCAATGTGGGACTGCCGCCATACATACCTCCACCATAGCTGTAACATGTTCCGTTCCCGGTTAATATACAGTTTATTAGGGTAGGGCTGCACTCAATGCTGGTTATACCACCGCCATAGTCTCCTCTGTTTGCTGTGAAAGTGCAGTTTGTAATGATTGAGTTGCTTTTATAATTAAATATCCCACCACCATGACTTGCTGAATTCCCAATGAATGTACAATCAATCAACAATGTGTTACTACGATAGTTATAGATTCCGCCACCGGCTGAGGGGATTGGCTCTATTATAATATTGGATTCAACACTAAAATTTTCAGTGAAAACACAATTAGTCAACTTTGGATTACTATTGCTGTTGTACATCCCCCCGCCGCCGGATGAGTAATTGAGAGCGAAGGTGCAATTGGTCAGGGTTGGATTACTGTTATCTAAACAGGACATCCCACCCCCTTCCCATCTTGCTGAATTAAGCTCGATTGTGCAGTTTACAATAATTGGGCTACCGTTATAGTTGTAGATTCCTCCACCAATATCTGCTGAGTTTTCACTGAACGTGCAGTTGGTGAGTACAGGACTACTGTTGCTGTTATATACCCCGCCTCCTCCTCCGGATTGAGGACCTCTGGTCGATCCTGAGTAGGGACCGATGACCTTGTTGTGGCGGAATATGCAGTTGGTCAGCGTAGGATTGCTCAGAAAGTTATATATTCCACCTCCGTTTTTAAACGCGCAGTTATTATCAAATGTGCAATTGACAAGCGTCGGGTGGCTGCCTTCTGATATCATCCCTGGCGCCGGCATATTGGGTTTGTTGTATATTGCACCCCCTGATTCAGCGTAGTTCCCTCTAAATTCGCAGTTGATTAGCATCGGGTGACTGTCGCCTCGATTCAACAATCCACCACCTATTTGCGTAGCGGTGTTGCCTGTAAACTTGCAGTTGCGTATTGTCGGGCTGCCCTGGTATATGTGCATTCCAGCTCCGCCGTTTGACGGTCCGGTGTACATATTCTTGAAGAAACCTCCAGTAATTACGAAACCATCAAGAACGGCGGTTGCATCCGTATGATTGGCTCTAACGACAACATGACTATTGTCACCACGATTAGACTCAATCAAGAGCATTTCGCAAGGATCATCTACAACGATATCATCGCTGTTCAAGTCACCGCTGAGGATGGTTTCACAGGTCTCTATGTCCCTGTTGTTGGGATCTGGTTTACTGAATCCAGCGTAGCCGCCTTTAACAGTTACCTCGTTGACGAGTGTGAATGTATTGTCTCCGTGACCAGGCGTTTGAGGCATACGCTGGTTCGGTTTATAGATACCCTGAGCAACCCGAATCTCAACCGGTTTTTCAGAAGTCTCGGCATCGTACAATGCATCTTGCAAGAATGCATAAGCATTCTGCCATGATGAGCCGTCATTTAGGCCGACAGCATCGTCATCGACGTAGATGATTTTCGCCAAGATATATGATTTGCTGGCTTGAGGCGTGCCGCCATAGGCGCCCATATTAATAATACTGCCGTTCGGGAACGGCTCGCGGCCGACAGGATTGTTCGGATCGCCAGCATCAATACAGGGGCTGGTGACATCATCGACAACCCAGCTTTCGCTGGCAGGATTCCATCTGCCTGCCTGAGATTTCAAATGATAATCGCCGTCTATCCAAATATCATCTCCGGGATTGAAAGGAGAATCCGGAGCACCCCTAATATCCCAGTAGCCAGGATTGACAAAATTTGGATCTAAATTAACATTGCCTTGGCCCCAGTTTATTGGGTAATCTCCTGTTATTTCAACGGATTCTAATGCTCCCTGAATATTACAATATGAGATGCTACAAAGTGGATTATCAAACAACCTTTTATCAAGCTCAATCGGGTTTTCCCATATAATGGAATTTCTAATGCTGCAATTGGTGGATCCATCGTCACAAGAAATGCCGGCAATTCTATTATGAGCTATCGTACAGTTATTTATAGTAAGTCTGTCAACGGCATAACAACTAATACCCCTGCGCCTATTTGCAATAATTAAGCATTGTTCAATCAGAATATTATTATCCGATGAACAGCGAAGCCCTTGAGATCGATTTTTCGATATATCACAGTTCTTTATTATTACTTCGTTGCTGCTACTACTGTTGACACCACTGTCTTGATTGTCAGTTATTATACAGTCTGTTATTTTTAAGTTGCTACTATAGCTGTTAATACCGTCAATTCGATTGTTAGCTATCGAGCTACCTGTTATATTCAAGTTACCTGTATAGATATAAACACCATTATCCTGATTATTATTGAACTTGCAGTTATTTATAGTGATGTCACTCATCCAGCTACAAACAGCTCCACTTCTATGTTTGGAACTGATATTATTGGAAATCTCGCAACCGGTAATTGTAAGGTCACTGTTTGTGCAGTAAATACCTCCACTTTTTCCCCCGATTGCCACTATTAACATAACCGGAATAGCTGTATTTTCAATTATTTTACAATCTTTTATCAGGGCTTTACTGGAATTACAATATATCCCACCTCCATTACCGTCATAATCCGGGCTATGTTTAGTGGTGTTTGATCTGATCGTACAATCGCAGATTGTGGGGCTACTGCTTCCGCAGAAAATTGCCCCGCCTTCACCTGTAAAACCATTGATAATGGTAAAACCTTGCACGACGGAATTGGCTCCTTCACCGCTATGAAAATAAAAACCCCTATGTGGATCCTCTTCAGTTCCCTGACAGTCAATGAAACAGGTATCCTGCCCATGTTCACTCTTTACTGTAATGACTTTGCCTTTAAAGTCTATATCGCGGTTGCCAACACCAGCGTAAGTGCCCGGAGCTACTATAATACTATCCTTTTCGTAAAAAGAAGCTTGATCAATAGCAGCCTGAATTGTGGCTTTAGGCCCATGCTGTCCATCCCATGCAGCCGAGAGTCCATCCCAATAATCATCACCACTAAGTGCATTGACATAAAAGGTTACTGGTGGATAATTCGGATTCGAGCATCGATTGTATTCTTGTATGTTTGTGAACTTATCTTCATCTGGATCCTGGTCTGCTTCAACGTTAATTGTTGTTTCGAAATGCTGCCGCTCCCAAAAATCAGGAATGCTGTCATTATCGAGGTCGATATATTCATCGCAACCTACGTCCGCATACCCTCCAAGGTCTCTGGATTCTCCATCAATGTCCACTCCTGATTGAGTGACGGAATCGTTTAAGATACCTGTATTTATACATGGAGAATCTGCTTTAAGGTGAAAATCAGGCGTTAGGAGCGGATCATCCCCAAAGTTTCCCTCGCCTGCCAAATCGTGAATCCAATCCTGGACACAGCAGTGCGACAAAATCGAGACTGCAGGATCTATGTCTATTTGTGTGTTTAGATTACATTCATAACCCCTGCGGTTGTCCCACAGGATGCAGTTAGTCAACTTGATTGGTTGCTCAGGAGAAGATCGGAGTGAAGCTGTACTAACACCACCTGCTGTTCTGGATGTCTCGGAAGCAACGTTTCTTACTATCGTACAACTGTTTATTGTGATATCAGCGTACATAGAAGAGCAGTAGATACCGCCGCCTCGATCCTGAGCCAGATTGCTGCTGATCAAACAGTTCCGGATACTACTATCGCTTCTTCCATCAAAGGATACACCACCACCATAGCTGGCAATGTTGGAACTCAATATGCACTGGTTGATATCAACACTGCCGGCATGGCATAATATGCCACCGCCACCACCATATTTTGCGTTATTGTACTGGATTGTACACTTAGTTATAGCCGCGTTCGAATTCAAACAGTAAATGCCTGCTCCACCACCTAAATGTATAGTGAAATTTCTTTCAATCACACAGTTAAAGATCGTAGGGCTGGAATGCATGCATAAGATTGCACCCCCTAGGGATTCACGATAGCCACTTAGTTGGATTATCATCGGGCCAAAACCATTAATAATTTTAAATCCTGAAAGAACTGAATCTCGATTTTCATCTGAGACAAACTGAAATCCTCTATGAGGATATTCCTCCGATCCCTGGCAATTGATTATTGTTTCTTTGACAATCTCTAAATTGTTGGGATCTGTGCTACGAACCTTAATAGCTTTGCCTTTGAAGTCGATATCGCGGTTTCCCTCGCCGGTATAGATGCCGGGAGCGACAAGAATGGTATCGCCGTCATTTGCATCATCTATTGCCGCCTGAATGTTGTCGAAATCCGCCTGGCCATCGTCGTTCACGTATATGATCTTGCCATAGGCAAATGGACAGAAAAAGACCACGATGAGCAGTAAAGGAATTATCCGCCAAACTCTCAAATTACTCGCCATAGTCATTTTAGACTTTCTCGATTCATTACTGTTTTTTCATTGTTTTTAAAGCTTTCATAATGACATACGCAGAAAAGTCTGTATATTGCAGGAATTCCAATAAAAATCATCTGAATTTGTTGCCCTCACCATCCCGTAAATGGACAGAGTAACAGACTCACAAACGTCTTTCCCCAAATTATCTCTGTTGCATATTTTATCAGAATGCATCTGTTTCTGCAATGCACAAAGGACAGATATCTGCCCCCCGGCTTATCCTCTACCCCTTTTGGGGTAAATTGGCTTTGATTGGCTTTGTTTTTTTGCCACTCGTAACTAACTAAACTCTTCATAACTGTTTGTAATAACTGGCCTTGCATCAATTTCAACCTCTGCTAAATTGGCTTTGTTTTTTCAAATGAACACAAGAGCATAAGGCATACGTGCATAAGAGCATAAGAATTCTTATTCCTTTTGCCTTTTGCCTTATCACTTAATTTGGCTTTGATTGGCTTTGTTTTCGCTAAATATCCAATCCGGTATTTTTCTCGTATCTCCTTGTCATAATTGACTTTAATTGTATTTTTCCACGTCCAAAATTGGCTTTGTTTTTTCAAACAGGATTAAAATCATGAAGCCACGAATTAACACCAATAAACACAAAAAATTAGTTAAAAGTAAAAAAAGTCAAAATTCTATATTCATAATTCAAAGTGCGATATACTACCTACGATATACGACATACAAATATGTTATCTATTATACGAACGGCAATAGAAAAAAGCGGGCTTATTCTTAAAAAATGTCCATTACACGGCGATCACTATTCTGCTAAAGAGACCTCAGAGATGACATCAAGGGGATATAAAAAAAGCCGCGCTTTTATCGGCGCGACTTTGTTGTACGAGGATCGGTGGGCCAAGGCCCACCCTACGAGTCTTATGCGTCTAACCTAAAAATCATCGCATGCACGGTAGGCTTCGATGACTGCCATCTCGCCTTCTTTGCCTCTTTTGCTCCTGCCGTGCTCCATGCACAGAACACCCTTGTAGCCCTTATTGTAAATGTGCTTGAAGATGTTCTTGTAGTTAATCTCACCGGTGGTCGGCTCGTTTCGGCCGGGATTGTCGCCCAGATGGAACGCGGCGATTTCGCTCCAGGCCATGTCGATGTTCGGGATAAGGTTGCCTTCGGTAATCTGCTGGTGGTATATGTCATTGACAATCTTGACCGAAGGACTGTCTACCGCCCGGCAAATCATATACGATTGGGGAATCTTAGTCAGGAACAGGCCGGGATGATTCGTCCAGGCGTTCAGAGGCTCAAGTACGAGCACCAATCCTGATGGCTCAACCACTTCGGCACAATATTTGAGGTTGTCGATGACGTTAGCGGTTTGATAGTCCCATTCGAGGCCCTCGTCGAACCGGCCCGGCACAACCAGCGCCCATCTGGCATTGACCCGCCTGGCGCATTCGACGCCCTGCTTCATTCTGTCGATCAGCATTTTGCGGATTTCCGGGTCGCGAGTGACGAAAGATTTTACGCCGAAGTCGGCGTAGAGAACGAACGGCCCTAAGGTCATGTCGAGGCGGCTCATTTCCTTTGCGATTTTTTCCTGTAAGTCTTTCGGTTTTCCCATCATGCCGTTATCGAACATTGCCGTAAAACCCTGGTCGGCCATGAATTTAAGGTTGTCGATGGGATCTTTGCCGGCATGTTGCCTGAACGCTCCGAGGGTGGGAGCATACTTGAGCTTGAACTTTTTTGCTGCCGTTGCCGCCCGTGATTTTGATGCTCCCGCTGAAATCGCCACGGCAGCGGCGGCAGCGGAAGCCATCAGGCCGCGCCGGGATATTTTCGCTCTGTCTGAATGCGGATTCTCTTGCACGTTTTTCATTCTGCGTACTCCTATAATGTCACGCCCTGGTTGCTACTTCTTGAACGCGGTCCACTTCTGCTTGCTCTTTGTGCTTGCCAGGACGGTCTCGATGAAGAGCATGCCGCGAAGGCCGTCGTTGACGTCCGGAAAGTCCAGCGCCAGCGGATCGGGTTTGGTTCTGGTTATTCTCGCCCGCACGGTTTCGGCGAAGTTTACATAATTGTTGGCGAAGGCCTCGAGGAACGCTTCGGGATGGCCTGAAGGCAGACGCGTGGCACGACCGGCCGCGGCGCTCTTGGCACCGACGTACCCATTCCCACGACTCCAAACCTGTACCGGTCCGTCCGGAACCTTGACGTACAACTGGTTTGGGTGCTCCTGATGCCATTCCAGGCCCTTTTCCTCGCCGTAAACCCAGATAGCAATATTATTTTCCTCTCCGATAGAGACCTGGCTGGCGTGCAGAACGCCCCGTGCTCCGTTGTTGAAGCGCAGCAAAACGTTGCCGTCATCATCAAGCCTGCGGCCCTTGACAAATATTGTCAGATCGGCACAGAGATGAGTAATCTTTAAGCCGGTGATGTACTCGGAAAGGTTCTCGGCGTGCGTGCCGATGTCACCCATGCAGCCGGCGCCGCCGCTCTGCTTCGGATCGGTCCGCCAGGCGGCCTGCATCTGGCCGGTTTTTTCCAGAGCTGTAGCGAGCCATCCCTGCGGATACTGCACGACGATTTTACGAATCTTGCCCAGTTCGCCGCCGCGTACCATGTCACGCGCGAGCTTCACCATGGGATAGCCCGTATAGTTGTGCATCAATCCGAACACTCTGCGGTTTTTCTTTACAAGCTGCTTGAGCTCCTTGGCTTCTTTGGAATTGATAGTCATCGGTTTTTCGCACATCACATGGAAGCCGGCGTTGAGAAAATCTCTCGCAATCGGAAAATGCCAGTTGTTCGGTGTGGTAATAGCAACAAAATCGATTCTTTCGCCCTCCGGCAGCTTAAGCTCCCGTTCAATCATTTGCTGGTAAGTGCCGTAAACGCGCTTGGGGTCGAGCATTAGCGCGCGTCCCTGCTGTTTTGATTTGCGCGGATTGATATCGAACGCTCCGGCGACGAGCTCGATATGGCCGTCCATGCGTGCCGCCTTGCGGTGCACCTCACCGATGAATGCTCCCGGTCCGCCGCCGATCATCCCCATTTTTAGTTTTCTGTTGAGTTCCATGCCTGCTCCTTTCAATCAAATATCGAAATGACATCCTGAGTTATCAAATACTCTTTCAACGATTCACAAAAACAAGCTTGATGTTGAAATATAACCCAATTATACATGAGTTGCAAGCAATCGTTCAAAAAAGAATTAAGCGGCGGTAATGCCGGATTTTTAGGCAAAGTTAATGTTGACCAATAGCTGCCTGTGGATTATAAATCTGATTATATCTACAATTCGCTGATTTTTAATGTTAACGAAGATTGCGACGGTGAGAACATGAAATCTGATATAAGTCCGGTAGCTGTTGATTTGTATTTTATACCCGTCCAGACGAGGGTTCCGCTGAAGTTCGGGCCCGAGACGCTGACGTCCGTTATATGCGCCCGAGCCTGTATGACCGTGGCCGACGCTAAGGGAAAGACGGCAAAGGGATGGGGTGAAACGCCTCTGAGCGTCCAGTGGGCCTGGCCCAGCAGTTTGGGCTACCAGGAGCGATGCGACGCGATGCAGCTTTTCTGCCGGATGCTTGCCGAGGCATGGGCCGGATTGGATAAGCAGGGGCACCCGATCGAATTGGGCAGCGATTTTATCGATACCATCCTGCCGAAGCTATTGGACCGGCTCAACAGCGAGCGAGGCGAAAAGGCCGAACCGATGCCGCACTTAGCGGCTCTGGTTTGCTGCTCTGCGTTCGATATTGCCCTGCACGATGCGTACGGCAGGCTTCTTGGACGCGATGTTTACTCGACATACAACGCCGAGTTCATGAATAAGGACTTAGCTGCTTTTATCGTGCCTGTCAGGGGGAGCAATATTTCGTTTGAGGGCAAATACCCGGAGGATTTCTTTTATTCTCCTGTACCCCAAACTCTGCCGGCCTGGCACCTCGTGGGCGGCAAGGATTTGCTCGATTCGTCCGAATTGACCGGGGACGAGCCTGACGACGGCTATCCGGTTTTGCTGCCGGACTGGATTGAGCAAGACGGCCTGACGTGTCTGAAGGTCAAGCTTCGCGGCAACGATTCGGAATGGGATTATGAACGCCTGCTCAATGTCGGCGAGATTGCACTGAAAAATGATGTCCAATGGTTGACCAGTGACTTCAATTGTACGGTCACCGAGCCTGCCTATGTTAATGACATTCTGGATAGGCTCATAGACGAATATCCCGGCATATACCAGATGATTCTTTATGTCGAGCAGCCGTTTCCGTACGATTTGGAGAAAAACCAAATCGACGTTCATAGCGTATCGGCACGAAAGCCATTGTTCATGGATGAGAGTGCCCATGACTGGAAGCTAATCAGGCTGGGTAGAAGTCTCGGCTGGACAGGAGTTGCGCTGAAGACCTGCAAGACCCAGACCGGAGCGCTGCTGAGTTTGTGCTGGGCCAAGGCGCACGGCATGACTTTGATGGTGCAGGATTTGACGAATCCGATGCTGGCGCAGATTCCGCACGTTCGTCTGGCAGCACATGCCGGCACGATAATGGGAGTCGAGACCAACGCAATGCAGTTCTACCCGGCCGCCTCGGCAGCGGAAGAAGCCGTACATCCCGGATTATATAAACGGTGCGACGGCCAGGTTGACCTGTCAACAATAAAGGGGGCCGGCTTTGGTTACAGGCTGGACGAAATCGAAAGAGAACTGCCGGATATGGCGGCACATTTTGAAAAGTGATTATTTGGAGACAAGAAGATAATGGCGAAGTTAAGTGCATTTGCAGATGAAGTTACCGAGGGCTTTCTGGATCAGGTCAAGTATCTCGAAAGCCAGCGAGTTGGTTATATCGAGCCTCGTTTTATCGACAAAAAGAACATTATGGATTTGTCGAAGAATGAATTGAACGAAGCGAAGAAAATGATAGACGATCACGGCCTGAAAGTAAGTGCTATTGGCTCGCCGATTGGTAAAGTAAAACTGGATGAGCCTTTCGAGCCGCACCTGGATAAGTTCAAGCACGCTGTGGACCTGGCCGTGTTTTTTGAGACGCCGTATATACGGATGTTCAGCTACTATGCCCCCGAGGGCAAGAATATCGACGACTACCGCGAGCAGGTTATGGAGCGAATGACGGCAAAGGTTGAGGTGCTGACCGATGCGGATGTCACGATGGTGCACGAGAATGAAGCCCATATTTACGGCCATTCTGCCGAGCAATGCGTTGATTTGTGCGAGACAATTAATTCACCCAAGCTGCGGCTGGCGTACGATCCGGCCAACTTCGTATGGGGCGAGAAAATCACCAACAACGTCGAAGTCTGCTGGCCGGTAATGAAGCCTTATGTCGTCCACATTCATATCAAGGACTGGAAGCTCGGTGCTGCGGACGTCGGCAGCATACCGGGCGAAGGGGACGGACAGATAAAAGAGCTTCTTGCTGAACTGGCGGCGATGAATTATGAGGGTTGTATGACAATGGAGCCGCACCTGCAGCTCGGCGGGCAGTTCGGCGGCTCGACCGGACCGGAGCTTTTCACAAAGGCGATTGATGCAGTAAGAGAGCTTGCTGCCGAAGTCGGACTGACTTGTGATTAAATTAAATATCAAAATGAAAAGATCAAAATGACAATGCAAAAATTAAATATACCAGAGGTTATAAACAATAAATAGCTTTTAGCTAAGGTATTTAGAAGTTACGTTTTGAATTTTAATTTGTAATTTTGCATTTTGCTTTTTAATTTTTGATTTTCTTAAGGAATAATGAAATGAAGACCTGGAATTTTGGAATTGTTGGTGCAGGGCTGATCGCTGATTTTCACGCCCGGGCCATTGGTGATATACCCAATGCGAAACTGATTGGCTGCTGCGACAAGGTTGCCGACAGAGCCAAACAACTTGCTGACAAATATGGCGTCCGCGCCTTCGATGATTACGAGCAGATGCTCCGAGACGATGAAATCGATGTCGTCACCATCGCCACGCCGAGCGGATTTCATGCTGAGCCGACGATTGCCGCGGCCGGGGAGGGCAAGCATGTAATATGCGAAAAGCCGCTGGAAGTTACCCTGGAGCGTATCGATCTGATGATCGAGGCACACGAAAAAGCTGGTACGCGCTTGGGCGGTATATTTCCATATCGGTTCAACGATATGATGGTACCGCTCAGAGAAGCAATCAATTCCGGGCGTCTCGGCGTGATTACCTACGCCGGTATTTATGTCCCCTGGTGGCGGACGGATGAGTATTACAAGGATTCCTGGCACGGCACATGGAAGCTCGATGGCGGCGGCGCGCTGATGAACCAATCTATTCACATGATCGATATGCTCTGCGACGTTATGCCGCCCATCGAGTCAGTGCAGGCGTTCACGTCAAAGCTCGGTCATCCGCAGATCGAAGCCGAGGATACTGCAGCCGCCGCGATTCGATATACCAGCGGCGCATTGGGAATCATCTATGGCACAACTGGTTCGTATCCGGGCCAGTTCAGGCGATTCGAAGTAACCGGTACAAAAGGCACCATTATCAACGTGGAAAACAGCATAACCGTCTGGCAGTTTGCAGATGAGAAGCCCGAAGACGCTGAAGTGTTGAAAAAATTCGGTGAAATAGAAGGCGGCGGCGGTGTAGCCGACCCGGCGGCAATTACGCACGAAAATCATACGCGGAATTTCAAGGCCTTTCTCGACGCGCTCGAGTCCGGCGAAGATTTCTGGATCGATGGACGCGAGGCCCGCAAAGCCGTGGAAGTGATACTGGCAATATATAAATCCGCCAAAGAGCAGAAACCTGTCAGCATCGATTGATAAAGCAAGGATTTATCACATTCGACAAAGTTTACTAGCTATTTTTTCTTTTCAGCGGTGTGGTCCAGAGATAGATTGTGTGTTCGGTTTTGTCTTCTTTGGATATCATTTTAACGACCTGGTCGGGTTTGACGCCTTCCATCCCGAAAGTATGTGAGACTATTCTGGAGCCGGGCCTGAGTTTCTCCAGTTGAGGGATCAGCTTTACGTTCAGCCTCGAAAGCAGAAACAGAGTGATGACGTCTGCTTTACTCAGGTCGAGCGTGAAGATGTCCTTCTGCTCGATATTAACCAGGTGGCCAACATTGTTCTTTTGAACGTTTTGAAGCGACTCTTCAACTCGCCGTGGATCTATATCGAAACCGACGGCCCTGCAGCCGAATCTTTTTGCGGCTGTGACAACAATCCGGCCGTCCCCGCAGCCCAGGTCATACACCAAATCATCCTTGCTGACCTGGGCCAACTCCAGCATTTTGTCCACAACATCCTGTGGGGTAGCAACATATATCACGTCCACAGCATTGTACGTTTTGCCCTCGACGGTTATCTCCGGAGACTCCGGCAGGACAATGATGCCTTCTTTTTCCGCGTGTAAATCTGTCCATCCAGGCCCCGGCGTATCCAGCGATAATGTTAATTCGGCCTTAAATGGAATTGTCAAGCCAGGCTCGCTCCTAAGGGCTTTAAGCAGACGCACATAAGTGACTTCGTCTTCAAGGGTCAGCATCTTTTTTGTGTTCGGAGGTACCGTGATGTTGTCAACAACAATTGCCGTTAGAAAAGTATGGCCATGACTGACAAGGGCGTAGCGTAAACGCTGTAACGGCAGGCTAACCGGATAAGGGTTGTCAATTTCGACGTCAAACAGCAATGTGGCGTAGTCCAGCTCGACACCCCCGAATCGCATAGCTTCAAGTCTTGCCGCAGGCTCCCGGTCGTATTGAATATCAGGTGTAGTTTCACAGCCTGCGAAGAAAGCTGCCGCTAATACTACAGAAAGAAACAGATGTTGTATAATTCTCATATCTGTGACTCCTTTCAACGCAAAATCCTTTGCTTCTAACGGGACCGGGTTTTAGCCTGAGACTGTCGTTTGTCGCCCAAGAGGAACTGCGGCATCTTCCTTAGGTCTGAATTTTTGCAGTTGCAGTGGCGAGGGTTTTATCCTGGTAAATTTAACTCCTCTGCCTGTCACAATTTCCTTTAGCTCTCTCACAAAATCAATATACTGCAGCAAAGCCCAGGCACTGTTGTCCCATCGCATCTGATAGCCTCTCTGGTGTGCCTGTTTTTCCATCATAAGGCGTTTTTTCTGGTTGAAGACTACATAGTCGAGGGCCAGAGCAATCTGCTGGATCGAAGCCTGGCCCGGATCGACCAGGATCCCGCGCGCGTATCGGCCGACAATAATACCTTCGGGGCACTTTTTGTTCGAGTGGATAAGCTCCCGGGCATACAGTGATTTCGTAGCGATGGCTATTCGTCCCGAACCGAGCGTATCGGCCAGGATGCCGCTCGATATTTGCTGCATATTGAGATACGGCAGGACCATGCAGTTTGTCGCTCCATACAGTTCGACCAGCATGGTTTCATCCAGAAAGGTATCGAGGAAGACAACATCGTTTTTGTCGAAGTCCACACCCTGCAGGTCTTTGACTTTACACCAGGTGAGCTTGGAATCTTCCAGGGCCTCGGTCAGCATGGCCTGGTATTGACGGTAAGGCTCGCCTCCTTCGGCTTTGACGAATTCCGGGTGGCATTGACCGGCAATAATATAGACGATACGGGATCGCTGCTCAGCGGTGCAGGACTCCGCCAGAAACTTGCCGTATGCTCTTATGCTGTATTGTATTCCCTTATCCGGCGACAACAGACCGAGCGTGGTAATCAGAAAACGGTTCTCCAGACCGTACTTGTGTTTGATTTCGAGCCGGTCAAACTGCGAGCGGTGCTGCATCCTTATTCCGTGGTCGATGTGCTTGAGCTTGTCGTGGGCGATTCCATAGCTCGGCGATTCAAGAAGGTGAATCGCACTTTCCGTTGTCACGATGAGGCTGTCGCTTGATTCGGCCAGTTCCTGCAGAACTTTCCTTTGTTGCTCGTCCGGATTGTCGAGCACAGTATGCAGATAGACCAGTGTTATCAGACCGTTCGCTGTGAAAGCCTTGGCCATTTGAATGAAGTTTGTGCCCTGCCCGTCGTTACCGTTATCGTCCGGATCCAGACCATACTCGTGCTGCAGTAGGACAACGGTAGGATTGGAACTTTCTTTTGCGCGAGCTATAATATGAGTAGTTGTGTCCCGCCATGATACAGGATTATACTGATCGATTTTCAGGTCAACAGGAATGTCGTACCGGCCGCTGCCGTTATCGATTGCAGCGATCCTGATGTTTCCGATTTCCGCCGTGAAGTGTTCCAGCGCGGTCGCTAAGTCGCGGGAAAATGTCCCGATACCACATCGACGCGGCGGATAAGTGCTGACCATACGAATGTTATACGGCATAAACTTTTCACTCCTGTAATATGCGGCAAGCCATGTGTTTATTATCCGATTGCCGCCAGCACGCCTTTGACGTAGCCGACCGATTCGGCCAGACCCGCCAGCGGATCTTTGGCGTCCTTTTCATATTCGAACGAAACGATACCGTCATACTCCATTTTTATCAGCGTTTTGAGGAACATGGGAATATCGATCACGCCTCGCCCAACTTCGACACCGTGTCCACTCTTATTCGCTGCTGAGACGTCCTTAATATGAACATCGTGGAGACGGTCACCGCATAGCCTGGTTTCGGCGATGGGATCACTGCCGTAGCGCTTGGTGTGGCCGATGTCGTGACACATGCCGATGCGCATGTCCAGATTTTCTATCTTTTCCAAAGCGACCGCTGGAGTTGGAAAGAGCTCGTCGCCCGGGCCGTGGTTATGTATTGCCACTTTGATATCGTATTGTTTGACCTTTTTATCGATCAGCGGCAGCATCTCGTACGACGGTGCTGCGATAATAACTTTCATACCTGCGGCTTTGGCGTAGTCAAATGCCTGATTTACCTGGTTTTCATTCTTCATGCTGATTACTCCGCCGCCGTAGAGGGTAAGCCCGGCGTCTTTGACTTTCTGCACAGTCCGGCTTATCTCGGACGGCGTGCTGTCCAGCTCCAGGTGCATGCTCTTGAAACAAATGTATTTCAAGCCGACCTTTTTGGTCATCGCCAGAGTATCTTCAAGCTTGAATTGTCTTAAGGTGTACGAAGCCAGGCCTAATTCAAATTTTGCTTTACTTTTCTTCTTCCCGGCACTGCCGACCTGGGCAAGAGAACTCTTGGTCCCCACAAGACAAGCCGCACCGATACCCACAACCTGCAGAAATCGCCTTCTGCTTTCTTCTTTATTTTTCATCTGTTTTTTCTCCTTATATGATATTCCGGCACCGTTTTGTGCCTACATTTTGAGCATACGGCAAATCCTTTTCAATTACAAGGAAATTCACGTTGCCGAACTCAGGGTAGTTTGGTATTATGCTGTTTCAGGACCATGTTCCAAGGATGTGATTTTTCATGGAGAAAGGCAGGCAAGAGCAACTGAAACAGCAGAGAACCAAACAAGCAAACAAAATTAGTCGCCGTCAACTCCTTAAAAGCTCTGCTGCTGCGGCTTGTGTATTCATGTCCACACCGACAATTCTGCCGGCGAAAGTTTTCGGCGCCGAAGCCCCGAGCAACCGCATTACCGTAGGAATGATAGGGATGGGCCGACAGGCTTATTACTCCAATCTTAAAGCGTTCCTTGCCGCATCCGACGTTCAGGTAACTGCAGTCTGCGAAGTGGATACTTGGAGACTCGACAATGCCCGAAAGGCCGTCGAAGAACATTATGGAAAAAAGCGAGCATCCGGCACTTTCAAAGGATGCTTGGTCTTTAGAGATTTCCGTGAACTTCTGGATCGGCCGGATATTGATGCAGTGATGATTTCCACGCCCGACCACTGGCACGTGCCGATGTCAATAGCTGCTGCAAAGGCCGGCAAGGACATCTGCTGCGAAAAACCGCTGACGTTGAGCATCGCCGGCGGCCGGGCGCTCAGCGATACGGTCAATCGGTACAATCGTGTCTTCCGCACAGACAGCGAGTTCCGCTCTCATGCCTGTTTTCAAAAGGCGTGTGAGCTGGTATTAAACGGGCGCATCGGTAAAGTGCACACGATTCGAACCGGTGTTCCTGCGGGTGATATAGGCGGGCCACCGGAACCGGAAATGCCCGTGCCGGATGAGCTGGATTACGATTTGTGGTTGGGCCCGGCTCCTTATATACCTTATACGCTCAATGGCGTCCACCCGCGGCAAAGCTACCAGAGACCCGGTTGGATGCGCGTACCCGAATTTTGCGAGGGAATGGTCACTAACTGGGGCGCCCATCTCAATGACATCGCGCAGTGGGGTAACGGCACCGACCGCACCGGCCCCGTCGAGGTCGAGGGCAGCGGTAAATATCCTCGCGACGGGCTCTGGAACGTGCTGCTGAGCTTCGAGCTCGAATACAAATACGCAAATGGCGTGAAACTCTTCTATAACATCAGCCAGCCGCACGTGCGCTTCGAAGGGAGCGAAGGTTGGATACAGGCCGACTATAACGACAGAAGTCTCAAGGCCGAACCGGCGTCAATTCTCAAGTCGCCCATCGGTCCGGATGAAATACACCTGCCGCTGAAAAGTGAGAAGCGAGACTTTATCGATGCCGTCAAAACGCGAGGCCAAACTCTGGCCGACGCCGAGGTGGGGCACCGAACCAACTCGCTCTGCCAGATAGGGCACATCGCCATCCAGCTCGGCAGAAAGCTGCGATGGGACCCGGACGCTGAGAAATTTATAAACGACGATGCCGCCAACCGGCTGCTGAGCCGGCCGATGAGAAGTCCGTGGCGGTTGTGAAATGATTATTGATAATTGATTAATGATTATTGTGACACTTTGTGACAGGATTGAGATATGGAAAGCAAGGAAATGAGAAAGACGAATAACATAACCCGCCGGCGGTTTCTTAAATGCTCGGTAGTTGCTGCAACTGGTTTTTGGGCTCCTACAATCGTTCCGGCGTCGGTCTTTGGGGCCGATGCACCGAGCAATCGAATCACCTTTGGTTTCATCGGGGTCGGGCGAATGGGGCTGGGCGATATGCGAGAGATTCTTGGACTCAAACAAGCCCAGGTCGTTGCTGTGTGCGACGTTGACGCCAATCGGGTAAAGAGCGCCCGGGAAAGAGTCGAAAAACATTACAGCAGAGAGAATTCCAGCGGGACCTACAAAGGATGCGGAACCTATGGTGATTACAGAGACCTCGTGGCCCGGGACGATATCGATGCGGTTTCTATTGCTACGCCCGATCATTGGCATGTGCTGCCGGCGATTGCCGCAGCCAAAGCGGGCAAAGATATCTTCCTGCAGAAACCTCTAAGCCTGACTATCCAGGAGGGGCGAGTATTGAGTGACACAGTTCGCCGGTACGGCCGGATCTTTCAGGTCGGAAGCCAGCAGCGTTCCGATGCTCGTTGGCGGCAGGCCTGCGAGCTGGTTCGCAACGGGCGGATCGGCAAACTTCACACCGTCAAAGTTGGCTTCGGCACAGATCCTGGCACCAGCCCGGTACCGCCGATGCCGATACCTGATGGTCTCGATTACGACATGTGGCTCGGCCCAGCGCCATGGGCGGCCTATACCGAAAAGCGTGTCCACCCCAAGACCGGCTATGGCCGGCCCGGCTGGTTGCGTATCGCCGCATATGGTGCCGGCATGATAACCGGATGGGGCGCCCATCACAACGACATCGCCCAGTGGGGCATGGGAACCGAATACACAGGCCCGGTCGAAATCCAGGGACAGACCGAATATCCGAAGGACGGACTCTGGGACGTGCATGGCGATTTCAGCATCGAATACACATACGCCAACGGTGTCAAAGTCATCTGCTCTGACAATAAAAAGAACAAACAGGGCGTCGTTTTCGAAGGCACCGAAGGCTGGGTCTATGTCAGGCGCGGCTTCATCGATGCAAATCCTAAATCGCTGCTTACATCAACAATTGGTCCTGATGAAATCCATCTATACAAAAGCAATCAACATAAGGAAAATCTCATTGAGTGCATCAAGTCGAGAGCCGAAACCGTTGCCCCGGTAGAAATCGGGCACCGCTCATGCACCGTTTGTTTGCTGGGCGAGATTGCAATGCGGCTCGGCAGAAAGCTCAAATGGAACCCCGACACTGAAGAATTCATCGGAGACGAGCAGGCCAATCGGATGCTCTGGCGACCGATGCGAAGCCCATGGCAACTTTGAAATGATTATTGATTATTGATAAATGATTATTGGGAAATGGGAGATACTTATGAATCGGTGGACACAATTCGTTGCAGCGTTACTTATATTTTCCTGTGGTTGCTCTCTGGTACCGGCGGCTTCACAGAAGGTCACAGCTAAGATTGAAAAGGACCAGGTTGTTGTTAACGTTGATGGCAAATTGTTTACATGCTATAAGTTCGCCGACTCGCAGAAGTATCCGTATTTCTGGCCGGTCAACGGGCCGCTTTCCGGCAAGTCCATTACCACCGAGACATCCGAGCCGTATCCGCATCATCATTCGCTGTTCTTTGGCTGTGACCGTGTCAATGGTGCCAACTACTGGCAAGACGTCAATAAACGAGGCCAGATACTTTCACAAGGCCCGAAGATTGTCAAGGCATCAGGGCAGCGAATTGTTATTACAGACACATGCCTCTGGAAGCAGCCGGGCAAGGAGCCTGTGATTGAAGACCAGCGACAGGTAATAATATGTGCTCCCAGCGACAAGCTCCGCATTATCGACTTTAAGATTACCATGGTACCACTGGTCGATATCGAGATACTCAAGACCAATCACTCGCTGTTCTCGGCGAGAGTTGTTCCGGAACTTAGTGTTCAATCGGGCGGTACGCTTATCAATGCCGAGGGCAACACAAGCGAGAAAGGCACGTTTGGCGCCGCCTCAGCCTGGTGCGATTATTCAGGCACGCGAGATGATGCCGTAGAGGGCCTCGCCATCCTGCAGAATCCGAAAAATCGCTGGTATCCGAGCAAATGGTTCACCCGCGATTACGGCTTTTTCTCGCCGACGCCCATGTATTGGCTCGAAGACGATAAGCTGAACCTTGCCAAAGGGGAAAAACTCACACTCGAATATCGCGTCATCACCCATGCTGGCGACTCAAAAACCGCAAACATCGCCGATTTGTTCAACCAGTACAAACAAACAGCAAAATAAGAGGAAGAATTCGTCTGAAACACCATCAAAAACTTCCCCCAAGCTTTAAGTCCAGGCGAAAAATAAGATAAAAACCGTTTTTATAACACTTTTATCTTGACAGGTTTACTTCAATCAGTTATGATTCAAAATGACATTTTGCTTCATGGAGGAATGGCGAGGAAACATCTCTTGAAGGTGCTAAGTTTCTCGTCATAAACAGCCGTTTATTTCCAGGGAAGTTGTACGTGCAAAGACTGCCGGAAAGCGGTTTTTCTTCGCGTTCACTAAATGAGTGTTTCGGCTGTTAGGTTCGCCAGAGCATTTTAAGAACCTTCGTTGATTACGGTCGAAAGAAGAAAGGAGCGAAATGATGAAAAGGGCACTGGTTCTTATCTCTATGGTGGGATTGGGCTTTCTGTTTGCCTGGGGCGCTTCTGAAGATACTTCACAGCAAAAAGCCGAATTGGAAAGCCTCAAGACCGAGCTGCAACAGCTCAAACCCAATATAGAAAAAGCTGAGAATGAAAAAAGTGCGCTCGAGGTTGAAATAGCTGTCGAGCAGCAATATCGCGAACAGCTACAACAGAAAATCGACCAACTTACCAGCTCGCGCCAGACGCTTCAGAAACAGGTTGAAAAATTGACCTTCACATGCGAACAGTCACGGCAGCAACTTGAGGAAATTGTAGAGGTACGCGACAAATTAAAGCTGCGGAACACGGAACTGACCGGCTCGTGCGACGAGCTGCAGCAGCAGCTTACGGAACTTACTGCTTTACGGAACCAGTTGGAAAGACAGGTAGATGAGCTTACAAGATCCCGCGATGCGGCGGCTGCCAGGGCGCAGACAGCCCAGGACAGAGTCGATATACTTTTGGCCCTGGTGGATGCCGAGACGAAGGGAATCAGCGAGCTGCAGCAGCAGAATGAGATAGCTGTAACAGATCAGGCAAAAGAGGATACGCAACCACCTGCAGTCAAGGTCAGCGAGGATCCCAATGTTCTTACTGCAATCAATTGGCCTCCCGATGTCTCCAGTCAGGCCGGCGAGCGTCCTGTCTGTCACAGTTTTAGTACATCTTACCCGCAGATTATGCCTGGCCAAACCTCGACTTTAAGCTGGCAGGTTTCGGATGCGGACAGGATTCGCATAGAGCCTGACATAGGCCGGGTTAGTGCTCTGGGTTCGAGGGCCGTCAAGCCGGCTGCGACAACCACATATACCTTGATTGCAATGAATGAAGCGGGAGAAAGCAGGATGACATGCAGAGTCGAAGTTGATAAACAGCTTGCCGTTCGAATTAAGACTATTGAGCAGCCCGCTGTCTCTGCCGAAGCTATTGAGCCTGAACTTCCTGTTGTAAGCAGCGACATCAGTGAATCAAAGGTAGTAAGCAACGAAGTCATTGAGCCTCCTGTTGTAAGTAGCGACGTCAATGAACCAAAGGGTGTAAGCTATGAGGTCATTGAACCGGTTATTATTAGCGATAAAGCTGACGGGCGCCCCACCTGCCACAGTTTTAGTACGACTCGCCCGCGGATTTTGCCGGGACAAACCTCGACTTTAAGCTGGCAGGTTTCGAATGCCGAGAGTATTCGCATAGAACCCGGCATAGGTGCAGTTAGTGCTTTGGGTTCGAGGGCCGTCAAGCCGGCTGCGACGACTACATATACTTTGATTGCAGGCAATAAAGCGGGTCTAAGCAGAATGTCGTGCAGGGTCGAAATCAGCGAGCGTATCACCATCTTTAGTACCGATTCAATCCGTCCCCAGGTGCTGCTCGAAGAATACAAAGCTTCCGACGACAGCAAAGTATTGCCCGGGCAGAAATCTCAGGTAGGCGAATCGAAAACAACGCTGGGAAAATTTCTTGGATACCGTGCCCGGCGGGACGAGACAGGTAAATTCATATTCATCCCCGTTTTCGAGAAAAAGCAGGACGAGAACGAGCAGGAAGAATAGGCAGTTCAAAACGGCCCGGCGTTTATAATTCGTGAATCGCTCTTATAAGCGGCGGACAATTTCCCTTCAAAGCTTTTCTATGAACAATCCTGAGATGGTATGCCCCGCCTGTTTTTGTGAGTTGCATTATCAAGGACTTTTTTGCAAAAATACGTAGTCACCACAATTGACAAATATGGTTTCTGGAAATATGTTGTTTTGTTTGGCTTTATGAGTAATGATGATTTGTAATACCAAATGGGATGAAGAAAAGACAAATTATATGGTAAGAGGAGGAAAAGACAATGAATAAGAAAAGTTGGAATCATTTCAAAAAGAAACTTATCGTTATGCTTGCACTCATCTTTGTGCTTGGATTCACAAATGCAACAGTGTATGGCGTTGAGTTTTCCGATTATTTCCCACTTGACCCGGCCAGTCATGGCTTTAAAACATTCCAGTGGACGTATGGCGAAACCGGCACATACTCAAGCTATATTTCAGGGACACTTACTGTACCTTATACATCAGGTGCTATTGAAGGTACAGGAATTGTCAATCATTTGCAATTAAGCACGCTTTATGCCACAAACGATGGAGATGAGGTAAAATGGCTTGCTACTACTGATGAGGACGAGTTTGATATGGTGTCTTGTTTTTCTACGGATCAGTATCTCACTGCCAATCCCACAGCTTGGACATTTTCAACTGTGACTGACGATATGTTTTTGAACCTGGGCATTTATTATACTGTAGCTCATGATCTCACAACATGGGAACTTGAGGATTATGAAGGAATCTTGTTTGACATTCAAAATGTCACCGTTCTCTTTGAACAATATAGCGATGCAGTTATTATGTGGGGCCTTGATTTAGAGCATCCATTCACCGAATTGGATTTAAAGGGAAAAGAAATTGATTTGGGTATAACCTTACCCAATAGTACACAAACAGGAGAACACTCAGTCACCGATATATTAGTTTATGCTCATGGTATCGGCATGATTGCTTGTGGTGATATTGTGGCTGAAACCGGAGAATTAGTTGACCTTGCCGAATTAGTCAATATTAATTTCTCAAGCCCCGTTGTCCTCTTAAACGAGTTAAAACAGCAAGTCATTGACATGGATCTGCATAATAGTCCTAAGAAGAAACTGTTGGCTAAGTTAAATACAGCACTTAAGAAACTGCAAGATGGCAAAGAGTCTAACGATAAGGCTGCTGTAAAACCATTAACAGCTTTTATCGATACCGTAACTGATCAGAGCGGAAACAAAATTAGTGAAGAGGATGCCAATAGCCTCATTACCGCTGCTCAGCAAATCATAGACATGTTAAGTAGTGAATAAAACATCAGGCAAATTCGTATTCGTCCCGGTCTACGAGAACAAGCAGGAAGAATAGGCAGTTCGGAACTGCCCGGCGATAAATTGTCGACTTTCCAATCGCAAATCGAAAACTGAAAATCTGAAATTGGCGTGAATCGCCCTGATAAGCGGGTGAGAATTCCCTTTACAGCATTTCTAAGATAAAAGCTTGAAATCCTCGACAAGTTTCGATACTCTATTATCGATGAGGCTCGGCGTCGTAGCTGGGCAAGTGTAATTGGGAAAACTTAGTGAAGGGAAAACGAAGGATGAAAAGCAAACTTCTGATTGCGTGTCTTACTATCTTGATTCTATCAGGCCAGGTCCTGATTGCCGCCGAAAAACAACATTCGGCTCTTGAGCCTGCTCATCGCCATAGCTGGTGGACACTGCGTAACGACGCTGTCAACGAGCGGGTCAAGCAGGGCAACGTCGATCTGCTTATGATCGGCGATTCGATTACTCACGGCTGGGAAGGCGGAGGAAAGAAGTTCTGGGAAAAATATTACGAGCCGCGGAACGCCGTCAATATGGGCTTCGGCGGTGACAGGACGCAGCACGTTTTGTGGCGGCTGGAGCACGGCCACTTGGAAGGAATTTTGCCGAAGCTGGCAGTGATCATGATCGGCACCAATAACTCCAATGGTGAAGATAACACCGCCGAGGAAATTGCCGACGGCATTATCGCCATCTGCAAGAAGCTCCGTGCCGAGTGCCCGAAAACCAAGATTCTAATCCTGGCCATTTTCCCTCGCGGGCCGGAGCCGTCGGAGCAGCGAGAAAAAAATGCCAAGGCGTCAAAACTGGCTTCGAAGATTGCCGATGGTAAGATGATTCACTACCTGGATATCAACGATAAGTTCCTGACTAAGGATGGATTCCTTTCCAAAAAAGTTATGCCGGACTATCTGCATCCGAACGAAGCGGGATACAGGATATGGGCCGAAGCCATCGAGCCGAAGGTGGCCGAGCTGATGGGCGACAAGCCCATAAAATAATCATAGATGCCGCAATACCGAGCAGGAAATAAGGAATATTCCTATTGGAGGTGTCGGAGATGGCTGATATGTTTTTTCATATTGAACAGCGGAGGGCATGGATCAGAACAGGTACGCACACTATCGTCTATGATCACGATCCCGATTATCCGCGTTTTTCACGGGACCCGAACGGTAAGATAGCACGAATGCTGCGGATATGGCTTGCCGAGCGTAAAGCCGACAAGCCGTTGCTTCGTGCTTATCTCGGCACTATCACTTTTTGCTTCATGAGGCCTTCTTTTCGAGATATGTGCCGGCTTTTTCACTTTGCCACGGCAGCAGCGAAAGCCGCCGGTGAGTCTGCAAAAGCGCTCCGACACGATTTGGCAGACCTGTTGCGTAAGTACTTCCATGAAGAATACGGATAATGGAACCTCACGCAACTCGGTTCATGAATCTGCCGCCTTAGCAACAGCAACACTTGTGCGGACTGTCCGGGTAAATCGGCTTATCCAGAGATTTGCCGCGGGCGACACGCTCATCTTCCCTCTGGAAAAGAGACAGGCACGTTTTGGCCGTATCCTTCAGCTTCTGCGTTTCAGCATCGGTTATAGGCTGATAAGTTTTTCCCGCTTCGATCGCCAGATCGAGAAGGTCGAGGAATGAAGGCGGTATTCCAGCGACGACCGGTTTTTGCGAAAGTGTATATCGCATTGCAGCATCGGTTTCGTCCTGGGTCTCGGTAGCACGATACCACCATTTGCGTGTCCTTTCGGCGCCCTGCGGCCAGGGGCCTTTCGACATCGCCTTTATCGCCAGTACTGCGGCCCCCTGCTTATTCGCGAACTCAAGCACCGCTTTACCGAATCCTCTTTTAAACATTTCGACGAAATTGATGGGGAACATTACCGTATCGAATCGAAAGCCGTTCATGGCCTCGAGCGCTCCTTTGGTTGTGTGGGCGGAAAAACCAATGTAGCGGATTTTGCCCTGTTCTTGCGCTTTGAGAATCGTCTCTATCGCACCGCCGGGGCCGAGTGCCTTCTTTACTTCTTCCGGCGTGCGAATGTGGTGCAGTTGATACAGATCGAAATGGTCGGTCTTGAGCCTTGTCAGCGAACGATTCAGCTCCTTCAGCGCGCCATCCTTGTCACGCATCTTTGTCTTGCATGCCAGGAATATTTTATCGCGATCCAAATATTGCAGGCCGACGCCCATCTTTATTTCGCATTCGCCGTCCCTGCCGTACGCCGGAGCGACGTCGTAATAATTAACACCCTTTCCAAAGGCGTCAATTATGCCCTCATTACAACGACCCTGCTCGTAATGAGTAAGGGCCAGCCCCGGAAAACCCACGATTGAGACTTTCTCGCCGGTCCGCCCGAGCACCCGCCTCGGCAGCCCGGCGACTTTTTCGACTTCAACCTTCGAAGATGACTTATCAGCACTTAAGGCCGGCTGCACACCAAGAGCCAGGCTCCCGGTGACGCCGCCCACGACTTTAAGGAATGACCTTCTCTCCATGATAAACTCCTTGTGTTAGAACAGATACAAGTTAAGCTTTTTGATCCGGAAAAGCTCCGAGTCACGGACACCATTATATTAGGCCAATAAACACCCTGTCAAGACCGGAAAAATTCAAACTTAGAACCTGAATATGAGGATTTCGCTTGACCTGAATAATCATCGTTTGTTATACTGAATTTAGTGACAATGGGGAAAGCAGCACAGTGCCCCTTGAGGAAAAGTTATGTATGGAGGAACAAAAATGGCCACTGGAAGAATTTCATTCATTTTGCGGACAATCTCTTTACTGATAATGGTCTTCTCTTTAAGCTTTCCCGCTTATGCCAAATACGGCGGGGGCAGCGGAGAGCCCAACGATCCGTACTTGATCTATACCGCCGAGCATCTGAATGCTATAGGAACCGAACCGAACGACTGGGACAAGCACTTCACGCTCATGGCAAACATCGACATGGAGGGCATCCAATATTCCAAAGCAGTTATTGCATGGGACACCGAAGAGTTTGACTTTATATTCACGGGCACGTCGTTCACAGGCACATTTGACGGCGGCGGAAACCAGATAGCAAATCTGACCATCGATACCGGTTCCGTCGAGAAGGGCCTCGACTATCTCGGGCTATTCGGCAGTATTAATGCCGGGGCGGTCATAAAGGACCTGGAAATTGTGAATTTGTCTGTCACTGGCGGCACAAACTCCGATTACATCGGCGCTATAGCGGGAGAAGTTGTCGAGGCAACGATCGAGAACTGCTACTCGGCCGGCACTATCAGAAGCGAGTTGAACTCGCAGTACATTGGCGGCCTGGCGGGAATGTGTCGAAACAGCACGATAAAAAGCTGCCGGACAAACTGCTCGGTTACGGCCAATAACGATTCGAGCAATCTCGGCGGAATGTTTGGTTCCTTCGCGAGCGGGACTGTATCAGATTGCCACTCATCGGGTTCCATCGGCGGCAGTACTCTTTCCCAATTCATAGGCGGGCTTATCGGCAACGCTGCTAGCGCAACCATCACGAATTGCTCTTCAGACAGTTCGGTATCAGGCGGCACAGGCGCATCTTACGTCGGCGGACTGATTGGAAGGGGTTATCAACTTTCGTTGAAGGATTGCCATTCGGCGGGAACCGTCTCCGGCGGGCCGATTTCGCACGAGCTGGGCGGACTGGCAGGATTTCTTCGTATTCAAACAATTGTTACTAATTGCTGGTCCGAGGCTGACGTAGCTGGAGACGCTGAGTCGTATCACGTCGGCGGCTTGATAGGTGCAACCGACTATACAAACCTCTTTGGGTGCTACTCGAAAGGCGCGGTATCGGCCGGAATTAATTCAGATTATTTGGGAGGATTAGTGGGCTATTACTGGGCACCATTCAATCCCAACAATCCCATGGAGGAGGATTACTATTTGGTTATCGACTGCAATTCGAGCAGCACAGTGACCGGGCGGGAGAATTCCGATCATGTTGGCGGACTCATCGGCCTACTGCTTAGGGGCGGGATAATCTTCAACTGCCATTCGACCGGCGATGTTAAGGGTGAGGAGGAAATAGGCGGGCTGGTCGGCTGGAACAACGGAGAAATCATAAATAGCTATTCGACCGGGAACCTCACCGGCGAGTTCGACGCCGATCGTCTTGGCGGGCTCGTGGGGCGAAATGTCGGAACTATCGATAGCTGCTATGCTTCAGGCTCGATTACAGGTGGGTACAATTCAGACCACCTCGGAGGCCTGGTGGGCAAAAATGAAGATACGATTCTCGACTGCTACGCCACCGGGTCCGTTTCCGGAGGTTTAGAAGCAGAAGATCTGGGCGGACTCGTCGGATGGAACACGAAGAGCATAAGCATCATCCGCAATTGCTACTCCACGGGCATGGTAAGCAGTCTGAGCAATTCGGAGTTCATCGGGGGCTTTCTCGGCAATCATGAAAATGGCCGTGTTCTTGCCTGCTTCTGGAATACAGAAACTGCCGGAATGACAAAGGGCACCGGTGTAGTAGGGAAAAAATCCGATGCTCACGAGCTGACCGGCCTGACGACGGTGCAAATGAGCGATATGTCCTTTTTCACAGACTCCGGCTGGGCTTTCTTCGGCGATACAGGTAGTGAGCTGGAGCAGAATTGGATTATGTTTGCCGACAGCGAGAGGCCTTCCCTGAGGTGGCAGCACGAATCCGATATCGAGCTGCCTGCCTTTTCAGGCGGCTCGGGAACTCAAGACGATCCATATCTCATAGCCGGCGCCGACGACTTGCGCAATATTACGTACAGTCCGAGACTCCTTGACAAGCACTTCAAACTGGTTGCCGACATCGATATGGACGGCTCACCTTCCCTGCTCGCCATCGGCAGCAGGATGAGTCCGTTTTCAGGCGACTTCGACGGCAACAATCATCGAATTGATAATCTTGCTGAAATTGTAATGACAAGATACCACCATAATAAGGGAATGTTTGGCTGTCTCGATTCAGACGCACAGGTCAGAAATCTTGAGTTGTCCATTCAAATTCCAATACCGGCACGGGAATGCCTCGCGCTCGGCGGTCTCGTCGGATACATCGGGCAGGGCACAATAACAAACTGTCATATCAGCGGAAAGGTCGAAGGAACCGACTGTGTCGGAGGACTGGCCGGCTTCAGTAAGAACGGCAGCATCAGCAACTGCAGTGCTGCAGTAGAAGCCATTGGAAACGACTGTGTGGGCGGATTCATAGGCTACAACAACGGCACCATCAGCACGAGTTACAGCACCGGCACAACCAAAGGAAATAATAAAGTCGGCGGATTTGCGGGCTACAACAATGGCGGCATAACCAGTTGTCAAAGTACTGCAGCCGTCGATGGAGATCAGGATACCGGCGGATTTGCGGGCTATAACGACAGCGGCAATATCGCGACAAGCTACAGTACCGGCGCAGTCACCGGTGTTAAAGGGATCGGCGGGCTCGTGGGTAACAACCGCGGCAAAATCACCGTATGCTACAGCACCGGACTTGTCACAGGAGATATGACTATTGGCGGTCTCGTCGGAGCAGGGATAGGCTCGTGGAGTTATCATGTAAATGCGAGTTTCTGGGATATGGAGACCTCCGGGCAGACTGACAGTTACGGCGGCACTGGCAAGACCACCGCCGAGATGCAAACCGCCGGCACATTCCTCGACGCCAGCTGGGACTTCGTGGGCGAAACGGCCAACGGCACCGAAGATATCTGGTGGATTCTCGAAGGCCAGGACTATCCGCGGCTTTGGTGGGAAGCAGTCGAGTGATTAATGATTAATGATAATTGATTAATAATTTTTTGGTCCTTCGGCTGAGTTTATCAATTATTACAGTTAATTTGTTCCTGTTGCGTCAACTACATTCACGTCTTATAATCTTTATACGGTGATTTTCGCTATAACACACATATTCATAGCAAATAGAGGAACCAAAGATGAAAGACCAGACAAAGCAGATATCACGTAGAGATTTATTGAAAGCCGGAGCTGTTGCTTCAGCGAGTGCAATGGTATCACAAAGCGGCCGAGTTTACGCTGCTGGCTCGGATAAGATGAAGGTGGCTATTATAGGCTGCGGCGACCGGGGAACGAAAGACGCCATCGATTGCCTCAAGTCCGCCCGGGGCGTGGAAATGGTGGCAATGGCGGATATTTTTCAGGACAAAATCGACAGCTCACTGGCCGGAATGAAAAAGGCGCTGCCGGACAAAGTCAAAGTCACGCCGGAAACGTGCTTTCTTGGATTCGATGGCTATAAGAAAATCATGGCAATGAAGGAAGTAGACATCGTGCTGTTGACGACTCCACCGGGATTTCGGCCGGCCATGGTCAAAGCTGCGCTCGAGGCCGGCAAGCATATCTTCATGGAGAAGCCAGGCGCGGTAGATCCGGTTGGCATACGTTCGCTGATGGCTTCGGCGGAACTGGCCGACAGGAAGAAATTGTCCATAGTCGTCGGTACGCAGCAGCGGTGGCAGCCTCAGTATCTGGAACTCATCAAACGCGTCCATGACGGCAGGCTCGGTGACATCGTCGGCGGTCAGGCGTACTGGAACTGGGGCGATTCCATGTGGCACTTCCAGCATAGAAAGCCCGGATGGTCCGACATGGAATGGCAGATTCGATGCTGGCCCTACTTTGTCTGGCTCTCGGGTGATCATATCGTCGAGCAGCATCTGCACAATATGGATGTTATTAACTGGGCCATCGGCTCACCTCCGGTTCAGTGCCTGGGTATGGGTGGCAGGCAGTGCCGGACAGGCCCGGAATTCGGAAATATCTACGACCATTTCACCGTCGAGTATGAATATGCCAATGGCATCCGCGTGATGAGCATGTGTTCTCAGATTAAGGGCTCCACGCCGCGGGTAGGCGAGCGCGTTCTATGCTCAAAAGGAGCAATCTGTACCAACCGGGGCGAAGGATATATCGAGGATGTAAAGGGCAGCAAAATCTTCAAATATGAGGATGAGATTCACAGCGGCGAAATTGCCCAATGTGCGAACCTTATCAAGAGCATCCGCGAAGGCACGCCCATCAATGAGTGCAAGAGGCTTGCAGAGAGCACCATGACCGTAATCCTTGGCAGGCTCAGCGCATACACGGGCCGGGCGCTCAAGTGGGACTGGGCTATGAAAGCCTCGAAGCTCGATTTGTCGCCGGAAAAGTACGAACTCGGCGATCTGCCGGTCAGGCCCGTATCGATGCCAGGCAAGACCAGGCTGATATAGCTACGAATTCTTAGGAAATTTTTTATCCCATGGATTGGTTTTACGCGGTGTGTATCCGGGTCGAGCGTCCTTTTCGGGCATGGTGTCCATGACGGCCTGGAACTTCTTTATAGCGGCCGAATGTTCGGGCTTTGAGCTGGCTATCAGGTTATTCTGCTCGAATGGATCGGTTAGCAAATCATAAAGCTGTGTAATTTCTCGCTGCTCGCTCACCCACACTTTGTACTGCTTGTCGCGAATGACCCGCTCGGCGTAATCGACCTTTCCGCGCACACCTTTCTCATCCAGTCTGGCGGCTCCATGTCCAAGAGCCATAATCCATTTACGGCGGGAATCTTTGGCTTTGCCGAGCAGAAGCGGCGCGATAGAGACGCCGTCGATTTTCAGGTCCGCAGGGACTTCGGCGCCGCCCAGTTCGGCAAATGTCGGCAGCAGGTCCGTGAAGTCTGTCAGCGTATCGGTGACAACTGACTGCGGTACGAGACCGGGGCAGTTGACGATAAACGGGGCACAAATTCCGTTCTCGGTTTTCTTCGCTTTACCGCCGCGGATTTTCCTGCCGTGAATTGTTCCTGTGTGTCCGCCGCCGGAGCCGTTGTCCGTTGTGAAGATAATGATTGTATGTTCCCGGATTCGCAATTTGTCGAGAGCCTTACATATTCTGCCGACGAGCAGGTCTGTGTAACGGATCATGGCTTTGAATTTTTCTTTCGAATCCTCGACGTCGGGCTCTGCTGTCGTTGTTGTCAACGGGCCGTGAGTCAAAGCCATTGGGAAATAAAGCATCATCGGTTGATTTTTGTATTCGGTAATGAAGTTTATCAGATAATCTGTGTAAACGTCCGGCCCGAATTTGCCGGTGTAAGTTTTGCTGCCTTGCGGCGTATTTATATAAGCGTCCCAATATCTTTTTGCACTTGCCTTATTGCCGGTTTCATAGCCGGTCCACATGCACCAGTCGTCGAAGCCGTGCTTTTTCATCGCATCAGGTGTAATGCGAAAGTCATTTATCTGCCATTTGCCGACCGCTGCTGTGGCATATCCAGCGGTTTTCAGAATCCGGGCGAAAGTCATATTTCGCCTTAGCTTGAAGTCGAAATATCCGACGCCCCAGCGAGGCACGTCCCAGTGATTGACCCAGCCGGTGCGCCACGGATACTGCCCCGTAAGCAACGTCACCCTGCTCGGCGTGCACTGCGGCATCGAATAAGCATTGTCAAAACGCATACCGGTTTTCGCGAGGGCATCGATGTTCGGCGTATTGATGTCCTCGGCGCCGTAGCAGCTAATCCATTCCTTGCCGAGGTCATCGACCATGATGAAAAGAATATTTGGGCGGATTTTCTTGTTGGCCGCTGGTGAAATCCGCTGAAAGGCAAATCCGGCCGCCGAAGCACCAATTGCTGATAAAAAACTACGTCGTGTCAGCCCGGTTTTGTTGAGAAATATTTCTTGCTTTATTTGTTCGGATGCGGACATTTATACCCCTGTAATTTATGCGGATTTCCGAATTAACTTTCGAATTTTATCCTTATAAATATTTATTCAAACAAACTATACTGATTGATAGTATTAAAAAAAAAGACATTTGTTAAGTAAATCAAGGAGCATCAAAATGAGATTGAGAAAATATCCAGTTTTTTCACGATGGCTGCCGCTCGTACTTGCTTTTGTCGCTGTGGCGGTTGGCGGCACCATTGTTAAGACTAATAAACCTGGAGAAAATGCTGAAAGTCCGCTTAAAACAGTGCTTATAGACGATTTTTCCAAAGAGAACTCGAAAAAGAGCTCCAGCACCAATTGGGAATTTGTCAGTGACCGCGTCATGGGCGGAGTATCCTCCGGGAAGATAGCTTTTGTAAATGAAGATGAGCGTTCATCCATGCACTTAACCGGCCAAGTGTCGCTGGCCAATAACGGCGGTTTCATCCAGGCCAGAACGAATTTAAATCCCAAAGGCAGGAGCTTTGATGCTCGACGGTTCACAGGTGTCAAGCTGCGCGCCAAGGGCAACTCCCAGCAGTATGCCATCCACTTGCGAACAGCAGAAACTCGGATGCCCTGGCAGTATTACCAGGCAGCGTTTTCCACAAACGGACAGTGGCAGGAAATCAAAATTCCGTTTACACTGTTTAAGCCGGATTCTCTGCAAAGTCCGCTCAATACCCGGACACTCAAGAGCGTTGCAATCGTGGCAATCGGCAGAGAATTCGAGGCGGATATTTTCGTTGATGAAATTGCTTTCTATGGAGACAAATCAATGTACAAGAAACTGACGCCCGAAGAAGAACGGGTGATTCTCCGTAAGGGGACCGAAAGGCCTTTCACGGGCAAATACGACAAGCATTTCGAAGAAGGAGTTTACACATGCAAGCAGTGCGGTGAAGAACTCTTCGATTCATCCTCCAAGTTCAAGTCATCGTGCGGCTGGCCGAGTTATGACGACCAAAAGGGTCAGGCCGTCACCAAGCTGCCGGATGCGGACGGCGTTCGAACGGAAATCATCTGCACGAACTGCGGCGGTCATCTCGGCCACGTTTTTACCGGCGAAGGGTACACGCCCAAAAATACTCGCTATTGTGTCAACTCGGTGTCGCTGGATTTTACAGCGGCACAAGAAAGTCCTGCAAAAGAAACCAAGACCGAAAGAGCGATTTTCGCTTCGGGCTGTTTCTGGGGCACGGAGTACCATTTACAAAAAGTCCCCGGCGTAATCTCGACAACGGTCGGTTATACCGGCGGTCACGTAGACAATCCGACCTATAAACAGGTTTGTACGGACAAGACCGGCCACGCAGAGGCGGTCGAAGTTATATACGATCCGTCAAAAACGAGCTATGAAGAACTTGCTCGGCTGTTTTTCGAAACTCATGACTTTACACAATTGAATCGCCAGGGACCTGACATCGGAACGCAATATCGCTCGAGTGTTTTCTATCATGATGAAAAGCAGAAAAACATCGCTATTAAACTCATCGAAACGCTCAAGAAAAAAGATTTCGATGTTAAAACCGAAGTAACGATGGCGGGTAAATTCTGGCCGGCAGAGAATTACCATCAGGATTACTACCAGAACAACGGCAAAACGCCCTACTGCCATATTTACAGAAAGATATTCTGATACCCGGTAATTATCTTATTTTGTAGCTGACCGACATGCCGTCATTTTTCTCCATTGAGGCGCGGATAATGACGGTGTCATAGTCGGGGCTGTTTTGGATGTAATCCAGAAAATCCTGCATAGCGCGGGCGGAGCGGATGACATTGTCTCCGACAACCACAGCGCCGGGTTTCAGCTTTGCTTCGACCAGTTTGAGGTATTTTAAATAATCCTGTTTCAATGCATCGATAAAGATGAAATCAAACTCACCTTCGAGCGTCGGCAGTGTTTTAAGGGCATCGCCTTCTATGCAAGTTACAGTGTTTTCCAAGCCGGCCTTCTCCAGATTGTCCCGGCACTCTTTAGCGCTTCGAGGATCGATTTCCAGCGTGTAAAGATGCCCGCCGGTCCTCTCGAAACCGATTCCCATATTGACGGCCCCGAAGCCGCTGGCCGAGCCGACTTCGATACCGCGTTTTGCTCCTGTGCTTTCGACAAGAATTCGCAGCATCATAGCATCGCCGGGTGTAGTGTTCAGCCCGGTCCGCCGGAAGTTCTTGATAAACTCATTGCGAAACTCAACGCTCTTATTGTTTTGCTGTGCTGAATACACTATCAGTCCATTAAAACCAATCAGAGCAACACATACAACCAGAATCAACAGTCTACAGCATTTCATAACAATCTCCTGAACATGTGGAATAAGAATATTTCAACCTTCCATCTCAATCCTACCAAAATACCAGAAACATCATTATATTGCAACTGCCTTTAAGTGCTGATAAAATTGGTTGATAAGTAAAATATGACATTTTGTAAAATAGAACATTGAGTAGGTGTCGAGGTATTGCAGTTATATGTCGGATAATCTTAAGAAGATAAATCGAAATCTGTCGGAAATCTCAACATGGTTGAAATTCGACAAGGTTCCATGGGTTATTGCTGGACCTTGCAGCGCCGAGACTGAAGAGCAGGTTTTTTCGACTGCCATAGAAGTTGCTAAGTGTCCTTATGTGAAGGTCTTTCGTGCCGGAGTCTGGAAGCCCCGTACGCGTCCTAATACTTTCGAAGGTGTGGGCGAAGTCGGCCTGAAATGGCTTCGAGAAGTTAAGGCCGAGACTTCTCTGCTGACGACAACAGAGGTAGCGAATGCACACCATATTGAACTATGTCTCGATAACGACGTTGACATTCTCTGGATCGGAGCGAGGACGACGGTAAATCCGTTCATGTTGCAGGAGATAGCCAACGCCCTGAGAGGAGTTGATGTGCCTGTTCTTGTGAAAAACCCGATTAATGCCGAGCTTGGTCTATGGCTGGGGGCAATAGAGAGATTGTATCAGGCCGGCATAAAAAAGCTTGCTGCTATTCACCGGGGTTTCTCGACTTTTGTTGAAATGGAATACAGAAACAGCCCGAACTGGCGGATTCCTATCGAGTTGAAAAGGCTATTGCCGAGCCTGCCCATTATTTGTGACCCGAGCCACATAGGCGGCAGCCGGAATTTCATCGAACCCATCTCACAGACGGCACTCGATTTGGGCGTCGAGGGTTTGATGATAGAGACCCATATCGATCCCGAGCATGCGTTGAGCGATTCGAAGCAGCAAATTACCCCCAAAGTCCTTATCAAGCTGCTCAACAAGCTCAGGGCACGAAACACGGCGATAACCGACAAAGAAGTGAAGGCGAAGATAGCCCGACTGCGTACCGAGATTAGCCATGTGGATTCACAAATTATACAAGACCTGGCCGAGCGGTTCAGATGGGTCGACGAGATAGGCAAGCTCAAGCAGCAGCACGATATTTCCGTGCTCCAGATTAACCGGTGGGAGAACTTGCTGAAGGACCACATAACCAAAGCGAAACAGCTCGATTTGGACAGCGAATTTATAAAAACAGTGTTCGAGCTGATTCATGCCCAGGCAGTGAAAAGGCAATTGCGGGATTAGCTGAAGTCCGCGTCCGGCACTTCGCGGACAGATGGGCTTACCCGGAAGTAGTCCTCCGGCTTAAAGCCGAACGCTCCGGCGATAATATTGCTCGGGAAGGTTTCACATTTGTTGCGATAGTCACGAACGTTGCCGTTATAGAACCGGCGGGCTGCCTGAATACGATCCTCTGTAATGACCAGTTCTTTCTGGAGTTTCAGGAAATGCTGGTCGGCTTTGAGCTGTGGGTAGTTCTCAACGACGCCTAAAAGCTGCTGGAGGGCGCCTACTAACTGGGTTTCATTGACGGTCTGCTGCTGAACATCTCCCCGGCCGGCGAGGCATTGAGCGCGCAGTTGAGTGACGCGGTCGAAGATTTCCTTTTCGTGTGCCGCGTAACCTTTGACAGTTGCTACAAGGTTTGGTATCAAATCATATCGGCGCTTGAGTTCTGTGTCAATGTTGCCCCATGCATCACGGATGTGGTTTCGCAAAGCGACCAATGTATTGTAGGTCAGGACAATGTAGATGATTGGCAGAAAAATGACTGCACCGATTACTATCAGAATTGGCCACATAATTATCTCCCCGTTAACAGATAGTCCGGCAGCAGCGACCGGATGGTAATGAGTCGATTCAGATTTGATTCTATTTTATCCGGTGCCAACCTGGAATTGAACGAAATAGCAAGCGCCATTTCCTCTATTTCTATGCTTAGATTGGTATTGGACAAAAGATATTCGATCATCCGCGCATTGCACACATCGTAAGCGAACTTCTTATTCGGTGAGCGAACACAGAACTTGCGGCTGAATTCGTGGGACTCGAAATCGATGTCATCATACCCGACGGCCTGGGCAATCTTTGAGAAAATATTTTCCGGCACGATGATCAATTCCGGAAAGGATGCTGTCAATTGCAGGATAAAGAAAGAAAAATAGTAATGGTGGGTGTCCTTGCCGGAACCGGTTTTGTAATGATAATCGAATATGAGTACCTCGTGCCCCTGGTAACTGCCAGAGAGAACGTTATATGCGTAGCGATCCCTGCCTCGACGCAGTTTGTCCAGGAAACGGTAGCGTTTGGGCATGTATCTGTCCTTGTGAGGCATAAATTGCAGGCCGAGTTTTGCCGCTACGGCAGCCATTGCCTCGCGCCGTTTGAGTGAGCTGATATAACCTACAACCAGAACTATGATGAAGATCGCAATAAAGCCAACAATTAACAAAGGTTGCATTATTCTATCCCATTGTACTATGCCAAATTAGTAACTGCCCGGCTGAAAAGAATTATAATCTATTCACTGATGATTGACAACACACCTTTACTTATCATAATGTAATATCAGATAGCAATATAGAATCGGCATTCTACTGTCGGAGAATATCTGTTGGTGGCAAGGTGTAATTATGTCTTCGAAAAACGATATTGAATACAGGACTACTATAGAGAACGAACACTGGCGCCAGGAGGAATTTCAATGGGCACGAATTCTTTCTGAAGGAAATCCGGCAAAGGGAATGGTGCTACTATATATTCAGAAGGCATGTACCGCCTTTCACGAATTTGAGCCGGCATGGAAACAAGGAGCTATAAAGCCGGGGCAGGTCGAGTTCTTTAGGAAGCGCCTGGCTGCAAGGGTAAAGCACGTATTAGTGACAATGCAAAACAATACTCTTGATAAAATCAACGGAGCTGTCGATTTGAGCGGAATCTTAGAGTCAATCGAATCGGCCGAAACTGCGGAAGAATTGGCCGAACTGACTGAGAAACTTCATGCCGTCAATCACACGCTCCTGGATTCACTGGAAGGAAAATAAATCATGAAAAGTGTAACACGTCGGGATTTTATGAAAGGCACGATTATCACCGGAGCGGTATTGCCATTTGCCCGAGTTCGGGGAGCGAATGAGCGCATTCGCGTCGGAGTCGTCGGACTTGGCGGCCGGGGCATCGGGGCTCACGTACCATCCTTCGAGAACCAGAAATATGTCACTGTCGTGGCAGTAAGCGATCCGGACCGTCAGCGCATGCGCAAGGCAGCCAAAACAATCGAGTCAAAATATAACCACAGCGTCGAGCAATATGTGGATATGCGGCAAATGTTCGACCGCAAGAACATCGACCTAATCGGCAATGCAACGCAGAATTATTGGCACGGATTAAGCACAATCTGGGCGTGCCAGGCGGGAAAGCATATCTATGTCGAGAAGCCTCTCTCTCACTACATCTGGGAAGGCCGACAGATGGTTAACGCTGCCCGAAAGTACAATCGAATCGTCCAATGTGGCACGCAGCACCGCTCGGAGTATAAATTCATCGAGGGCATAAAATGGGTCCGCGAAGGTCACCTCGGCAAAATCAAATATGTCACTGCCTTTGCCAACAAGCCGCGTGTATCGTGCGGCAAGCGTGAGACGCCGCTGCCAATTCCCGATTCGGTTGATTATGACTTGTGGTGCGGCCCGGCGAAAAAAGTGCTGATCTATCGCGACCGGCTGCAGTACGATTGCAGCTTTGATTGGAATACCGGCGACGGCGAATCGTGCAATCAGGGCGTACACGAGATAGACGTGGCCCGCTGGTGTCTGGGCGAGACAATGCTGCCACGCCGGGTGATGAGCATCGGCGGCAGGTTCGTATTCAACGATGCGTGTGATGTCCCCAACACGCAGATTATCTATTACGATTTCCCAACTGCCCCGATACTTTACGAAGTCCACAATTTGTACAAAGCGAAGGGCTCGAAAGAAATGCCCGATTTCCGCGGTGAGCGAGTAGGCGTAATCGTCAATTGCGAAGGTGGGTCGGTCAGTCTCTATCGGGGCATCGCATGGGATAAGGAAGGAAAGCAAATCAAGTCGTTTACCGGCGGAGGCAACCACTTCGTAAACTTCATCGAGGCGGTCCGAAACGGCAGGCGTGATGATCTTAACGCCGAAGTGCTCGAAGGCCATATTTCCACCGCCGTCTGCCATACCGGCAACATTTCCTACCGGCTCGGTAAAAAAGCTTCGGCCAAAGAGATGCGTGCCCAGGTCGAAGAAGTGCCGCTTTTTGGCCGGATGCTTGAAAGGCTGCTGGAGCATCTTGCAGCTCACGGGATTGACGTTGATGCCGGGACGGTTACACTCGGGCCGTGGCTGCAAATCGACCGTCAAAGCGAGCGTTTCAAGGACAGTGAACCGGCCAATCGCCTCGCCCGCGGTTTTTATCGCGAGCCGTATATTGTGCCTCCCTTGGGGACACCTTAGGTGGGATCTTTCGGTATGATCGGAAAACCGCAAGTCGGCTAACCTGCGCTTTATGCTTCAGCTTGTAGTCATGAGCCGACTTTTCAACAATTACAATTCCCCAATAGAACGTGGAATTTTCTTGAAATCGATATTAAGTTGTGTTATTATAAGACTTCAAGCGTGCAGGAACAGCCTTTATGAAGTTAAACGGGAAATCTTGCTGAGGAGAATAATAATGCAATTCACAAATAGTTTTAAGAAAAATTTCATGTCGTATACAGTGGTTGCTGTCTTGTGTTGTCTTTGTATTGTCCAATCAGCTTTTGCAGCAGAGATTGTGGCTTGGGGAGCGATAGCTTTTAATAGCGGCGATTTTTCTGGGAGTAACTTTATATCAGTTTCATCGGGCAGATATCATAATATTGCTCTTCGCTCTGACGGCAGTATAGTTGGCTGGGGCCAAAACGATTATTTTCAGGCCACGCCTCCGGACGGCAACGACTTTGTCGCTATAGCCGCAGGCGGCTGGCATAATCTGGCCCTAAAGTCGGATGGCGGTATAGTTTGCTGGGGTGACAACAACTATGGTCAGGGCACACCTCCGGAAGGAAATGACTTTACAGCTATCGCCGGAGGAGGGCTTCATAGTCTTGCCCTAAAGGAAGACGGCAGCATAGTCGGCTGGGGCAGGGACCACTATGGACAGGCCACACCGCCGGACGGCAACGATTTTATCGCCGTCGCGGCAGGCTATGAGCATAGTCTTGCCCTTCGCTCTGATGGCAGTATAGTAAGCTGGGGCAGAGTCTATTATGACCCGGATATTTGGTGGGAAGACAATAATGGCCAAGGCTCCTCCCCGCCGGCAGGAGATTATGTTGCTATCGCTGCAGGCGGCTGGCACAGCGTTGCTCTTCGCAGGGACGGCAATGTAATCTGCTGGGGAAAAAACGACCACGGTCAGGCTACACCTCCGGCAGGGAATTACATCGCCATCGCTGCAGGCAGGTGGCACAGTCTTGCTTTAAAGCAGGATGGCAGTGTAGTCTGTTGGGGCAGAAATTCACACGGCCAGGGTGCCTCGCCAAGCCTTGCGGACTTCACTGCTGTTGCCGCCGGCGACTGTCATAATATTGCTCTGAAGAATGACGGCAGCATATACGGTTGGGGCGGTGACATGTATGCCCAGGCCAGCCCTCCCGAAGGAAATGACTTTGTAGCCATCGCCGCCGGCAGGTCGCATGGTCTTGCCATCAGGGACTATGGCAGGATGGTTGGCTGGGGCAGAAACACCGAAGGTCAGGCGAGTCCGCCTGCCGGCGACGACTTTATAGCTGTCGCAGCAGGCAGATGGCATAGCCTTGGTCTAAGGCAGGATGGCAGCATCACTGATTGGGGCTATAGCTATGACGATTGGTGGTATGGCCAGGACGGCCCACCTACCGGTAATGACTTTGTCGCTATCGCAGCAGGCGCAGAAGACAGTATCGCCCTGAGGTCGGGTGGCAGTTTAGTCGGCTGGAGCAATTCCTTCTGGGGAGCCAGTGTCCCTACCGGCAACGACTTTGTTGCTATTGCAGCAGGTTGGTATCATAATCTTGCCCTTCGCTCTGACGGCAGTATAGTCGGCTGGGGCGATAATTTCGAAGGTGAGGCCAGTCCTCCGGGGGGAAACGATTATATTGCTGTTGCTGCAGGTGGGTATCATAGTCTGGCATTAACAAAAGACGGCCGTATACTGGGCTGGGGCTATAATGAAGCTGATCAGGCCACGCCTCCTGAAGGCACCGGCTTTACCGCTATCGCCGCGGGTGCATACCACAGCCTCGCCTTAACCGAAGATGGCACTATAGTCGGCTGGGGCGATAACTACTATGGTCAGGCAGGCCCGGTGATTGGCAGCGGCTTTATCGCAATTAGTGCGAACAGCGATTACAGCCTTGCCCTAAAAGAAGAGTGAATAATAGATCAGGATGCTGCTGTCCGATTGAAATGATAATTGAGAAACTACAGGCTTGTAGAGCAATAAATCGGATTTAGAAATAGATTAACCGCAGAGACCGCGGAGAGAAATTATAAATTATCCCTGCGATCTCTGCGGTTTAGGATTTTTTACTTAACTTCGATCTTCGGCTGGGACGCCTTGGCCTTATTAGTTGCATTGGCCGGATCGGGCTTAACTATCTCAAGCAGCTCGATCTCGAAGATCAATGTGGAATTGGCCGGTATGTTGGGCCTTCCGCGTTCGCCATAAGCGAGATTTGCGGGTATATAAAGCTCCCACTTGCCGCCTTCTTTCATGAGTTGCAGGGCTTCCGTCCAGCCCTTTATTACGCCCTTAACGCCGAACTCGGCGGGTCTGTTACGCTTATAAGAACTGTCGAATTCCGTGCCGTCAATAAGAGTGCCGCGGTAGTGAGTTTTGACTCTATCGTTCGCGGTGGGAGTATTTCCCGTACCTTCCTTGATTACTTTGTATTGCAAACCGCTCGGGGTAACCTTCACGCCTTCCTTTGCCTTGTTCTCCTCAAGAAATGCTGTCCCTGCGGCGAGGTTTTCAGCGGCCTCCTTTGCCTTCTTGGCGGCCATTTTCGCTCTCATTTTGCTCTGCCAGGCCTTAAAAACATTCTGCATCTCACCCTGGCTCATCACTAATTTGTCGCCCTCGAGAGCGTGTTTCAACCCCATCATCAGCGAATCAAGATCGACCTCGATGTCCTGAGTCTTGAAGTTCCCGGCAATTTGGGTTCCGATAATATAGCTGACCTTTTCCGTTTCCGTCTTCAAAATCTCAGCTTTCTCGGCAGTAGCCTGAACGACGATTTTAGGTTCATTAGCGTCTTTTTTGGTACCTTCTTCGGCTGCATTAACCAACATAACAGTCAAAAAGACTAACACCAACATTACAATTTTGCTTGTCGTTTTCACAATTATCTCCTTTTCTGGTTAAAAAAACGTTGTGTGCTGAACCTATCTACGACTCTATCGACACACAACTTTATAAGAATCCAGTATTTTACCAGATAATCGGACGAAAAGAAAGGCTTTTTTATTGAAGATTGCCGATTGCCAAATGTCGATTTGGAGATCGAAAATCGCCATTCGAAAATCGGAAATGTGGTTTTACTTCACATTTAAACCCCGGCTGCGTAAATATTCCTTCAGCTCGGGTATATCGATCATATGGAAATGGAACACCGAAGCGGCAAGAAGAACGGTCGCTCCGGCCTCGACTGCCTCATAAAAATGCTCCATCTTGCCCGCTCCTCCCGAGGCCACAATCGTTGCCGAACAGGCTTCGGCCATCGCTTTAATAACAGGAAGATCGTATCCCGTCTTGGCTCCATCGCCAGCTTTGCTGGTCGGAAGAATGACCGAGACGCCGAAGCTATCGACTTTCTTGGCCCACTCGATAGCGTCGGCCCCGGTGGCTGTCCTGCCTCCGTCGATATAGACTTCGTAGCCGGACGGCAATGAATCATTCTGGTCTACGTCGATGGCGACGGTCACCTTATCGGCACCGAATTCGGCAACCATTTCCTTTATGACTTCAGGATTGCGAAAAGCTGCACTGCTCGTGGATATTTTATCAGCACCGGCATTAATTACATCCGCCGCCGAGGCGACATCGCGGATGCCCCCGCCAACGGTGAACGGAACTGTTGCTGCTTCGGCGACGTTTTTCACCACTTCAAGCATTGTCGGGCGATTTTCAACCGTTGCTGTTATGTCCAGCAGCGCAAGCTCATCGGCTCCGGCCTTACAATAGGCCTTCGCGCACTCGACCGGATCGCCGGCATCGCGAATATCGACGAAATGAACGCCCTTGACTACCCGGCCGTTCTGCATGTCCAAACACGGCATGATACTGATTTGTTTGTCCATATTATTTCCTTTGCTGATTGTAAGTGAATATTTGTAAGACTTTGAACTTAAAACTTTAAGTTTACAACTACTTGCCGGATTATAACCAAAGCTAATAATATTTCAAGTTCTTTAGCCAGCAATGTTTGCTCGATGGAAAGTATAGATTATGCTACGGATTAACCGAGCCGGGCGAAGGTGCTGCGGCCAGCCAGTTTATCGGGTCGTTTCCGTATTCGGTCGGGCCGATCCGGCTTAATGAGTAGCCGGCGCCATCCGGCTCGACGGGCCATGGATCGCCGGCTCCCGGTGTGTCGTCCGGGTGTGAGCCGTCGCTGTAATTGACCCGGTCGACTCGGATCCACTGTCGCCGGAACTGAGTATCGATGTCGCCGGGCATGCTTAGCTGGATTTTCTCGCCGGCATTGTTGAGCTTGCCGCCGGGCCACTCGAAAACCTGCACGCCGGCGGGGACATCGTATCTTGCGGCAAAAGCTCCCGAATCTCCGACGAGTAACAAGTACTCGCCGCTTTCTATCGTCACGGGCGGAGCCGTGGGGAAGAAGAATTCGATTCCCGGATCGTCGGGGTCGTCAGTGAATCGCCAGGGCTCGGCGGTGATAGAGTCATACAACACAACCGGAGAGTCGCTGATGTTGAGAAGCTCGACGTATTCGGAATCGCCATCGAAAAGCGGGTTGTACATAATCTCATTGATGACAATCGGCCCGACTTTCGGATAAGCATTTTCGCCGCCCGGCGTATTTTCGCTCATCGCAACGAAGTTATATGAGCCGGTGCTCTTTTGATATCTGCCGAAAGCCACGCCGGTCTCTGAGGCCCCGAACTTTTCGCTGTCGCTGTAGCCGGTCAGCTCGCCGTTAGAGCCGGAATTGAGATATAAAGTCTCGCCGTTCTCGCTTAGTCCGAACGGCATATTAGAGCCGACAGCGGCCGGATTGCCGAAATGAAGATCTTCGTAAAAGACGATGTAGCCGTAGGGTTCCATGATTGTAGTAGCGGGGATTTCGTATTTTTTCAGGTCCTGCTCGTCGTCGCTGAGGAACCAACCGCCGATGTTGACTGCATGGCCGTTGGTGTTGTAGAGTTCGATCCAGTCCGGCGCCGCAGCGTGTGAGTGGGCGAGAATTTCGTTTATTATCACACCGCCGATCTCCGGAGCTTGTTCGGTGCCGGGAGAACCACCGGGTGTGGAGCTCGGGCGCCACTTGCTTTTCTCACCCCAGGCACTCGGGTCGGTGTTTAGCGGATCTATCACTACGAGCGAGAAATCCATGCCGTCTGTGATGGTAAACCAGTTGTCGCTGTACTTGAAGTTATGGATGGTCGAGTCAGCGGCGTCCATCAGCTCGATGCGTTCGCCGCCGTTATTGAGGCCGCCGGTATACTCGCCGGCGATATTAAGAGACGAGCCGTACTTATTTGTGAAAGCATCTATATCTTCGACAACCAGGATATGCTCATCGGGCGCAAGGTCCACGTCGCCGAAGATAAAGTCGATTCCGTTGGTGAAGCTGACATAATTGAGATTTATGCTTTGCGAGCCGACGTTTTTCATCTCTATGAACTCGGTATTCGGGTCGGCGGGATTGTACATAATCTCGGTGATACGCAGGTTCTCCGCGACCGGCCCGGCAGCAAAGACCGCCTCGTTCAGCGCGCTCCATGTGCTTCCGCTCAGGACGCGTGCTTTAACGCGAGCGCTTTTTGTCAGGGTGATTGGCCCGGTGTAAACTCTTGCTTCGGAACGGTTGACGGAACCGCCGGCTAACCGTGGATCGGCGCCGCTGAGCGAGTACCAAATCGTGCCGGATGCGGTCATTGACAACTGGTCGTTGGTATCGACGTTGCCGCCGTTCTGATTAATACCGTTTATTTTGAAGACGGGTGCATCTATTATTGGATAGAGGTTTGCACTTTTAAGCGAGTTAAGGACGCTGTTCGAGCGATTAGTAAAGTAGCTGCCATTCTGAGTGTTAACATTTAGCCATTCACTGCGAGTGTGAGGGGAGGTACGGCGGTAATCTCCCCATCGGGCGGATTCACCGCGTATCGCTTCATTCACCTGGTTTACCCGCGCCTGATAAATCTCCCAGCAACGGGGATAGCTCAACGGGCCGCCATTGTGGAAGTGCTTGTGAATGTGGTCCGCCCAGCGCATTTTATATTCAATGTTATTTCTAAGATTGGAATGGATGCCTTCAGGACTGTCGCCTACGTTGTTCCCGCCTTCAAAGGAATGCTCAGCATCCCAGGTATGAAAGCGCCACTGTCCACCAACACGATGTGTGGCGTACCAGTTCTTGCCCGGCCAGTCATCTGCCGGGGCAAACCAGTGGGCAAGTAAGTACGTTATCAGGTTATCCACGTCTAAATGCTGTTGGACAGTTTGCCATTTGGTAAGATTGGTCGGGTCGCTCCCCGCGGCGCCGGCGGCGCTACTCATAGTATTGAAATTTGTCCTGGCTCCTGAGCCGCCTACTCCGTTGTTTATTACATTACTTCTATTGTGTTTAATGGCATCGTACTGTTCCTTTTCGCCCCCGAAAGTTTCCGCCGCCCAGGAGTGGTCCGGACGTTCGTGCAGATAATACATACCCCAATATAACGTGTTAATATACAAATGCACATACGAACCGTGCGGTGAATGTCCCGGCAGCATTGCGTTGTGTAAATCCGCCACACCCTGGTCCTGGATATACTTTACTTCATTGCGCTGACTACTGCTGGAATGGTGCCAGGAATGGTTCAGCACCGCATCAAGCACAAGCGTATCGAAATCTTCTACCGGAGAGTCCGGGAAAATTTTCTCACGCAGCTTTCCCGGGCCGCCGGTTGGAGTTCCATCATCAGTTTGCGTCTTGAATCGAGGCCGGTTGGACAGTTTAGGCGTCTTCCAGCGACTCAAACTTGTGCCGCCACCGCTGATGCCTCCCTGCATGGACATTGCACAGTTTTGCTGGAGGTTCAAGCCGCTGCCGTTTGAGTCAAAGTATTCGAACGAACAGGGATACTCGGTACCATCCGGAACACCTCGTACATATATTCCCGAAGAAGAACTGAACCAGTCGTCTATAGGCATACTTACCACTATTGTCGGGACTGCCTGCAGATCATCTGTTGTCAGCCGGTTCGCCGATTGAGAATGGTTCACAATATCAGGATCCACCTGGTAATCACCTGTGATAATTCTACTTCCCGCAATCCATTGGCTTGGATAACCCGGCGGCACAACCTGAGAGCCGGTTATGGGATTGGTTGCCTGTTTAAGGACATCGTCGAGAAAGATATATGTATGCGTATCGACATTGGTGGATTTCCAGCCGGGTATGAAGGCCATTGCCCGCAGGCAGGTTGTTGTGCTGATTGTGATCGGTGAAGCGGGATTGTAGATTTGGCCGTGGCTCATCGTCGGAGTGCTGCCGTCTGTGGTGTAGCGAATTATTGCTCCGGGTGTTTCGGTAGTAATCTGTACTTCGAACGGCTCATTATAAAAGCCGCGGTCGCGGCTGAATTTCGTATCGGCCACTACTTCAAGATATGAACCGTTATTTGTGGCTCCCGGCGTAGGATTAAGAGTTGCCCAATTGCTCGTAGCATCGGGTTCACGACCGTAAGAAACGTCCGGTGTCTGGTCGTCGAAAGTAATGCTGTCCACGAGTGTTGTGCCGTCGATATCGAACAAACCAATTTCGTCGCCGGCATCGGCGTCGAGCTCAAAGTTCGCATGTAGTCCGGCGTCGGCAGTGTCGTTGTCCGCCCAGATCAACAGGTAACCGCCCGCCTGAATAGTAGTAGCCGAAGAATCATCGTTCGGAATCCGCCACTTAGTGGGTTCCGACAAATCATCCGTCAGATACATTCCACCAATATTTATAGCTTCTTCTCCGGAGTTATAGATTTCGATCCAGTCATCGTTCTGGCCCTGAGGATCAGAAACGCCGAGGTCGTTTCTTGCAAGAAGCTCGTTAATAACCAGGATAGCCCCCTCTCCTTCAAGCCAGTTTTCGGCCAGGATAGAGAAGTCGACCATATTTACACCATCTCGGGCATTGAGGTCGGCCGGACTCCTGTGAGGGTCGAGCCATTGAGCAGAGAAAAGCACTAAATCCTTGAAGTTGACTCTGTTGTTCCCGTCCATATCACCCAGCATCGGCTCGATTATTTCTATAGTGACCTTACTACTTCCGAGTTGGGACAATTCATCCCATACCTGGAGCTGCAGGACGTAATCACCCGGCTCGGAAAATATCGCGCAGGGATCCGCGATCTCGTCGCTTGGTTCGAAAGTCACTGAGCCGGGGCCGCTTAGCTTCGACCACTTTATAGTTAATATCTTCAGATCACATGGGTCATCGTCCTCGATGATTGGGCTTAGCTGCAGAATGTTATCTGGCCAGGTAAGCGGATCGTAATTTCCAGTATCAATATCAGGTGGTCGGTTCCCGGCCTTGCCAAGCTCTTCGAGCATGAATCCCGCCAGAGGATATGCTCTTTCATTCCCGGATTCCGGGTCGGCTTCTGCCCTGATCGTAAAGCTCCCGCCGGCAGACGGCACGATATCATCCCAGCGAACTACATATCCGGTGATACTGTTATTTCCGGCGATAAATTTGGATTGGCTCTCGCTCCTTTCGACGATTCCGTCGCTGCTGTTATTAACGTAGTCGACAGCGTCTGAGATAGTAACAAGTGTAATCCGGTCGGGATAGTTCGTTGAGCGAATAGCGGTCCCGACAAAAGTATAAGTCTTTGCCGGGTCTAATCCGGTGAATTCTATCTCTACCCACCAGCCTGTGCTGCCGTAATAAATGTTGTTCGGCCCGAAGTCTATGATATTATTGAATATCTCATATGCTTCTGTGCCCGGGGCCGGATTGCCGCCGGCACCGCCGCCGCTGACGCTTAGGCCGGCGCTTCCCATTGTGAATGTAACCGTGGGCATCCCGGCATCGCTTCCGGTTTCGAAGTTTTTCAGGCGACCTGTGGAATGAGTCCTGTCGTTATTATGAATAGTCCAGCCGGTCACATTCGCCGCCGTCGAGTCCCCTGCCTCTCGAAGGCAGTCGTTGTATGCAACCATTTCAGCCCGCGCGATGCTGGCAGACGGGCCAAAAGACAATATTATAACGAAAAAGACAAATGTTTTACGTTTTATGCTTTTAAGTGAGCTTCTTTTCAAACAGCAAGTCCTATAATACGAGTTTTCATCAGCCGATCCAACCTATATTAACATATCGCAGCTATTAATTCAATACGTATTTTATTTTTATACTGTTCGATACTGCTTATGTAACGGGACATGAGTTGCAGTCGACGATTTATATTCTTGTCTGATGGTCGGCATAGCTATAGAATCGGATTGAAATATAAACAGGAGAAACAAAATGGGAACTATAGAACAAGGCGTAAAACAGGCCGTCGAGAATTGTCTGAAAGTCAAGCCCGGCGAGAACGTGGTTATTATTACCGATGAAGAGACAATCGAAATCGGCAAAGCTATAAAAGCAGCCGTCGAAAAGATTACCGCCGATATTAAATTCTTCGTGATCGAGGACTTCGGCGAAAGACCGATTGATTATCCAAAGGCAATAGACGATGCCATTAAGGCCGCCGATGTCAGTATCTATGCCGCCCAGGGTGCCGAAGGAGAGCTCCAGACCTTCCGGATGAAAATGCTCAGAGCAATCGAAGCAAATCCCAGGCTGCGGCACGCACACATGATTGGAATCACGCCTCAGATCATGAAAGACGGGATGTGCAGCGATTATAAAGAAATCCAGCGCCTCAGCGCGCTTGTTTATGAGAAGGTTAGAAATGCAGGCAAAATCAGGGTGGTTTCTGAAAAAGGAAACGATTTTGTTGCTGAATTCAGCCCGGAGCTTAAATGGTTAGTAGAAGATGGTAATATCCCGCCGGGTGATTGGAAGAACCTTCCTGATGGGGAGGTATGTACGTGCCCGGTTAATGTCAACGGCAAGGTTGTTTTCGATGGTTGCCTCGGGGATTTCTTCACCGAAAGATACGGCTCTCTTGAGAGCATGCCTATTTTCATCGAGGTTGAAAACGGCAGGGCTATAAAAGAAAGTATCCGCTGCGAAAACGAGAAGCTCCGGCACGAATTTACCAGATACCTCTTCGAGAACGACCAGAACAGCAACAGGGTCGGTGAATTTGCCATCGGCACGAATACCGGTCTGACTAAGTTAATCTACAATCTGCTCCAGGATGAGAAGTTTCCCAGCGTGCATATTGCTTTCGGCAGCCCTTCCCCCGGTAAAACGGGCGCCGATTGGGACAGCAAATCACACGTTGACGGAATGATAAAGAATCCGACAATTTATGTAGATGGAGAAGTGTTGATGGATAAAGGAAGGTTTTGCCTATAGAGTGTACTTTTGGAGTCGAAAGACATGAGAAAATTGATTGCCGTAATCGTAACATTTGTGCTCTTGAATACCGGTTGCTCACGACAATATTCAAGTCGTAATGATTTTCATCTGTATCTGCTTGCAGGCCAGTCAAATATGGCCGGCAGGGGTAAGGTCACAGAGCAGGACAATCAAGTCCATCCGAGAGTTTATGTTCTGAATAAGGATAATAAATGGGAACTGGCGAAGAACCCGCTCCATTTTGACAAGCCCGACATTGTCGGCGTAGGGCCGGGCCTTGCTTTCGGAAAGGCGATGGCCGGCTATAAAGAGCATGTGAAAATAGGACTGATACCGTGTGCCGCAGGCGGCTCACCGATTTCCTCATGGACCGTAGGCGGATATCACGACCAGACAAAAAGTCACCCTTATGACGATGCTATCATAAGGGCAAAAGCGGCAATGCAGGACGGTATCATTAAAGGAATAATCTGGCATCAGGGAGAATCGGACAGCAAGCCGGAGAAAATACAAGTGTATCGGGCAAAACTCGAAGAATTAATTGCCAGGTTCCGGCAGGATTTGGGTGACGAAAAACTCCCGTTTGTCGTGGCCAAGCTGGGTGATTTCTACGTTGAAAAAAATCCTGATGCCGAATCGATTAACGAAATTCTCGAACGAATCCCGCTGACAGTAAAAAACACCGCCTGTGTCGACGTCTCAGGATTCACACATAAAGGTGACGTCCTGCATTTCGATTCGAGATCGTCTCGGGAATTGGGCAGGCGATATGCCGAACGGATGATTAAGCTCGAACGAGGAGAATGAAAAATGAAAAGCGATACCAGCCGACGTGAATTTTTGAAGATCATGCTTGGCGGCGCTGCCGCAACCTTAATGCCCGCCAGAGCACTGCAGCGGGCTGATGCAAGGTTCAAGAGACCGCTAAATTTCGTGTTCTTCCTTATCGATGATTTCGGATGGATGGACATCGGCGCCAATAATCCGCATTGCTTCTACGATACGCCGAATATCGACAGGCTGGCGTGTTCCGGCATGAACTTCATCAATGGCTACGCCGCCAATCCTGTATGCAGTCCGACGCGCTTCAGCATAATGACGGGCAAGTATCCATCCCGCCACGATGCGACCGAATGGTTCAGCGGTAAGCGCTCCGGACGATTTAATCCGGCTCCACTCAATGACTGGATGCCGCTGGAGGAAGTAACAATAGCCGAAGCTTTAAAAGAGCATGGCTATAAGACGGCATTTATCGGTAAGTGGCACCTCGGCGCAGACGAGAAGTATTGGCCTGAACATCAGGGCTTTGATGCTAATGTGGGAGGCTGGGCTGTGGGTTCGCCCCGCGGCGGTTATTTCGCTCCGTTCGATAATCCCCGGCTCGGCGATTATCCCGAAGGTTCGCATCTTCCGAAGGTATTGACCGACGAATCGTTGAAGCTGCTCGACGAATATCAAAACAGTCCTTTTCTGCTCTATCTGGCGTACTACTCAGTTCACACCCCGCTCCAGGGGCGGGACGACCTGATAGCCAAGTACCAGGCCAGGCGGCAGGAAATATTGGATGCTGAAGAGCGGGAATTTGGGCCGGAAGAGCAAGTCTGGCCGGTGAACAGTCCGCGGCAGGTACGACTCCGGCAATGTCACGCAGTATATGGAGCTATGGTCGAAGCCATGGACGAGCAGATCGGCCGTGTACTGGACAAGCTTGAGCAGCTTGGTATAGCCGATAACACGGCCATTATCTTTATGTCCGACAATGGTGGATTATCAACCAGCGAGGGCTCGCCGACTTCCAATCTGCCACTACGCGGGGGCAAGGGCTGGCTATACGAAGGTGGTATCCGTGAGCCATTCCTGATTAGCTGGCCCGGCGTGACAAAGCCCGGTTCGCAATCCGATGTACCGGTAATCAGCACCGATTTCTATCCGACTATTCTCGATATGGCCGGCTTATCTTTGAAGCATGATCAGCACCTGGATGGAGTCTCGCTGGTGCCGCTTCTAACAGGAGCGACGAGTATCGATCGCGACGCTATCTATTGGCATTATCCGCACTACTCCAACCAGGGTGGCTTCCCCGGCGGCGCAATTCGGATGGGTGACTTCAAGCTCATAGAACGTTACGAGGACGGCCGGGTGCATCTTTATGATTTGCAAAACGACATAGGCGAACGGCAGGACCTGGCGGCTAAATATCCGGAGCGGGTCGAACAGATGCGCAGCAAGCTTCATGCATGGTATATCGAGGTCGATGCTAAATTCCTGCAACCCAAAGGCGATAATCAAAATCCCTGGCGTCCGGAATAGAGCATCAACTCTGCCGCCATGTCACCGGCCGGATATCTGCGATTTTGGACTCGTCCAGCTCAATTCCGAAGCCCGGTCTGTCAGGTAATTCCAGCATTCCATTTACGGGCTTGGGCTGGTGCTTCTCGAAATCGTAATAGCTGCTCATCTTCTGAATCAGGTACTCGACGAGCGGACAAAGCTCGACCGGCTGGCTCGCCACCACGTGCATGGCAGCGTGGATACTGTGGCCGTGCGGGATGACGTTAACTCCATGCACCGAAGCAAGAGTACATATCTTCACCAGCTCACTGACTCCGCCGCACCATTCCGGGTCGGCCTGAACCACCATGATGGCATCATTCTTGAGGAACTTGTGCACGTCCCAGCGGCCGTAGAAATGCTCTCCGGTAGCAACCGGGATAGATGTCTCGCGGCTCAGCTCGATGAAGGCTTCAAGGTTAGCCGACTGGAAAGGCTCTTCTATCCATCGAGGATTATATTGCTCGGCCCGCCTGGTCCAAGCCAGGGCGTATTGCAGGTCCCATGCCCAGTATGCATCGAACATCAAATCCACATCGTCCCCTACCGCTTCGCGGAGCAGCCGCACGACTTTCACATCCTCTTCGACACCTTCAGGGCCGAAGTTCGGGCCGCGGTCTCGTACGAACCACTTTTGATGCCGGTATCCTTCCTTTTTAAGCTCCTGAGCTTTTGCGCGCAGCGCTGATGGTTCCTGCGAGAATCCCAGACAACTTGCGTAGGCCCTTACCTTGCTTCGCGAACCACCGAGAAGCCGATAGACCGGCAGGCCGAAAAGCCTGCCTCGAAGGTCCCAAAGGGCGTTGTCAATGGCACTGAGTCCCATGATGTAATGGCTGCCGCGAGAATGCCTGCTCGCCCGAAACATCTTGTCCCAATAAGCTTCGTATGCCAGCGGGTCCTGGCCGATCAGGTCTCGCTTGAAGAATCGATCGACGAACATCGCCGCTTCGTTGTCGATGGGGCCGTAAAGACCTGCCGGGCCGGCGTCGGCATGTATTTTCAAATATAAAGCCTTTCTCTTATTCTTGCCGGTTAATTGCAGGATTTCCACTTTTGCAATTTTCAGGTTTTCCCGTTTAGCCGAACCTGCAGCATAAACAGCCCCTGCACGAGAGCCAAGGCCGGAGGTCACGCCTATAGCAGCAAGGCCTGTTAGAAAACTGCGTCGTTTCATACGATCAATCATTTGTTTCTCCTTCTGCGAAATATTGCTTTGATATATTCTGATAGTATATGTAAAAGCAAAGATACTTGCCATACTTGATTCGGGCCGGCGGAAATGCTAAGATTACTCCGATGGTCCGGCAAATAGAAAGGAGTTTCTTATGCGTTCGATTTTTTGCAGTTTTGTCTTGGCAGTATTGTTCCTGATTGCATTTTGTCCAGGGTGTGCGGAGCAACAGCTACAGGTGGACACATCGTGGCCTGAAAAACCGGAAGGTTTTCAGTGGGCACAGATGCCCGGCATTACTTTGGATAATAAAGACCAGGTTTACATCTTTACCCGCAGCAGTCCGGCCGTGCAGGTTTATAAAACCGACGGCACATTCATGCATGCATGGGACTCGGGAGATCCCAACGGCGCTCATTACATCAGAATCGACCCTGAGGGAAACGTCTGGGCGGCGAATTTCTTAGAACATGTTATACGTAAGCACAGTCCTGAGGGCAAACTACTGTTGACAATCGGCCACGTGGGTGTTGCCGGTACAGATCAGGGACATTTCGATAAGCCGACCGATATGGCCGTTCTACCGTCCGGCGATATTTTTGTTACAGACGGTTACGGCAACAGGCGGGTTGTTCACTTCGATGCGAGCGGCAGGTATGTAAAAGAATGGGGCAAAGAGGGAAACCAGCCGGGCCAATTCGCCCTGCCACACTCGATTGTGGCTGATTCTGCCGGAAGGCTCTATGTCGCCGACCGCGAAAACGCCCGCATCCAGGTCTTCGATACCAAAGGCAAGCTGCTTGCCGTGTGGGAAGATATCGTTACGCCCTGGGGGCTATGGCTGACAAAGAATCAGGAGCTTTGGGTTTGCGGTTCTTCCTGTGTCAAGAAGGAAGGGACTGATGAGCATATTGTCCTTCCGCCGCCTGACCAGGTGCTAATGAAACTGAATCTTAAGGGCGAGGTTTTGCTGCGGATTCCGTTGCCGAAAACATCGGTTCCACCCGGTAAGCCGGGCGAGCTCGACTGGGTCCACGGCATTGCTATTGATTCTAAGGGCAATCTTTACCTTGGTGACATCCAGGGCAAGCGGGCGCAGAAGTTTTCGCCCGAAAGCCGATAGATATCGAATGAAGATTGGTGCGATTCATCGCACCCTACATTAAGCTGAGGATAAAACCATGCGTTATGTTTTTATAATCCTTGTTGCTTGTTTTACTTTGCTCTCTATCCAAACAGCTTCTGCCGGCATTGAAGTAAATCATGGTCCTTCGGTCATACCATGCTTTGACATATACGAAATCGTTGTCAAACCTGAAAGCCCGACCGAGGGTAATCCTTTCACTGATATTCAAGTCAGTGCGACTTTTACACCTCAAGATGGTTCGCCTATAGAGGTTGATGGTTTCTGTGACGATCAAAAAGGCCGCTGCTTTCGTGTGCGGTTCTGTCCATCTCTTGTTGAAACCGAGTATAAGTTTTCGCTGGAGACAAACATTGAATCAGATAAGAAATACACCGGCTCTTTCCGAACGACCCAGCCGGAAGGGATACAGCCTGTAATTGTTAGTCCTGAAAATCCGAAGCACTTTCGATTCGCTTTATCGCGAGAGCCTTTCTATCACATGGGTCTGACCGCCTATCATCTGCTGGATCCGTCGAATAACGATAGGCAGATCGAAGAGCTGCTGGACTATTGTGTCCGGCACGGCTTCAATAAGGTTCGCTTTCTTTTAACCGGTTATCCGAGAGACAACGACACCCGCAGTAAAAGTGAGTACAAGTTCGAAGGCGATTTGTGGAAGCTCCCGAATTACGGAGCCCCTCCCGGGCAGTTGAATCCTCTGCCGGCCTGGCTGGGTAAGCCGCATCAATATGATTTCACACGATTCAACGTTGCTTACTGGCAGAAGGCAGACCGTGCCGTGCAGGCCATGAGAAATCGGGGAATTGTCGCTACGTGCATCATTACAATCGAGAAACAGAATCTGCCGCGTGAATATGGAGCGATGACCGGGCATGAAAAGCGGCTCTATCGTTATGCCGTCGCCCGGCTGGCGGCCTTCTCGAATGTCTGGTGGGATTTGGGAAATGAGCATAATGAGTATCGCAAACCGGACTGGGCGGCAAAAATAGGAGACCTTGTCAAAAAATGGGACCCTTACAACCGGCTGTGTTCCGCTCATGGCTACGCCGACTGGAATTACGGCAGTCAGTCGTGGGCGGACTATATCATTACGCAACAGTACGGCAACTGCACCGAGGTCAATCAATGGGCCTTGAAGTATCGTGAAACCCCCAGGCCCTACGTGAATGAAGAATATGGATACGAAGGAGTGCTGAATGAACCGAAGCACGGCTTAAATGCCGACTGGGTAAGGAAGTGTCACTGGTCGATTGCTATGGCCGGCGGATACGCCACCTACGGAGACTGGACTCATGGAAGTCCTTTCTATACAGGTCATATTGGACAAGGCAGGGCGCCCGCTCAATTGCATTACCTGCGAGAAACTTTCGAGTCGATTCCGTATTCTCGCATGGAGCCGCACAACGAGCTTGTTGGAGCAGGTGCGTTTTGTCTCGCCGACGAAGGGAATATCTATCTCGTGTATTTGGCTGATGTTGAAGAAACAGCCTTAGATATCAGGCCGACCGGCAAAAGCTGTAAGATTACGTGGATCGATCCCAGAACCGGCATTCGCACAAGTTCGGCGAGTACGACAAAAGGTAAAGTTATGCTGCGCGGGCATTCACCGGGCGACTGGGCGGCTATAATCAAGATTGTACCGTAGATAAACAGGAGAAATCATGAAATTTTCTATCATGTCTCGTCGTTCATTTATGAAATCACTCGGTTTAGCTGCCGCTGCTGTCATGATCCCGGATAAACTCAGAGCAGCCGATACCGAACAACCCAACATTGTAATAATTTATGCCGACGATCTCGGCTATGGCGATGTCGGCTGCTACGGCGCGACCAAAGCAAAAACGCCGAACATCGACAGGCTCGCGGCTGAGGGACTGCGTTTTACGAATGCTCATTCTCCGTCGGCGACCTGCACGCCGTCACGCTATGCCATGCTGACCGGCGAATATGCCTGGCGTAAGAAAGGCACGGGCATCGCGCGGGGTGACGCCCGGATGATTATCCAGCCGGGGCGAACGACGCTTCCATCGGTTATGCAAAGGGCAGGCTACACGACCGGCGTCGTTGGCAAATGGCACCTTGGTTTGGGAGCACGTGGCAGCGAGCTCGACTGGAACGTCGATATTAAGCCCGGCCCGCTCGATATCGGATTTGATTACTGTTTCCTGATTCCCGCTACCGGCGACCGGGTGCCGTGTGTTTATGTGGAAAACCGCCGGGTCGTCGGCCTCGACCCGCAGGACCCGATCCAGGTCAGCTTCGATGGGCCCATCGGAGATGAACCAACCGGCAAAGACCATCCGGAAATGCTCAAAATGCACCCCAGTCACGGCCACAATCAGACGATTATCAACGGCATCAGCAGAATCGGCTACATGAGCGGCGGAAAAGCGGCTCGCTGGGTAGATGAGGACATGGCCGATATTATCACCGGCAAGGCCACAGGCTTCATTGAGAAACACAGAAAGCAGCCGTTCTTTCTTTATTTCTCGACGCATGATATTCACGTGCCGCGAGTGCCTCACTCCAGGTTCGCCGGCAAGAGCGGTATGGGCCCCCGCGGGGATGCGATTGTGCAGTTTGACTGGTGCGTCGGCGAGATTCTCAGAACCCTGGATCGTCTCAATCTTGCCGACAATACTCTGGTAATCTTCACCAGCGACAACGGCCCTGTGGTGGATGACGGTTACAAAGACCAGGCCGTGGAAAAGCTCGACGGGCATAAGCCGGCCGGGCCATTACGCGGCGGCAAGTACAGCGCTTTCGATGCCGGTACCCGCGTGCCTTTTATCGTACGCTGGCCCGGGCGGGTAAAGTCGGGGCAATCCGATGGGCTTGTTTGCCAGATTGATTTTACGGCATCTCTCGCAGCGCTGACCGGCGAAAAACTTGCTCCCGGCGATGCACCCGACAGCTTTGACATACTTTCGGCACTGCTCGGAAAATCGCCGACCGGCCGCGACCATCTGGTCGAACACGCCCGCGTCCTTTCTTTGATCAAAGGAGACTTCAAATATATCGAGCCGGGCAAGGGGCCGAGGATAAACAAGAATACCAATACCGAGCTTGGCATCGACCCGCAACCGCAGCTTTACAATCTCAAGAACGATCTTGGCGAAAAACACAATATAGCTTCGGAAAATCCGGAGATTGTAAAAGAATTGGCCGCTCTGCTTAAAAAGATAAGGGACGATGGGCATACGCGTCCGTACAGGTAATTGCATATTTTCCTTGACGAGAGGGTGTCTAATCTGATATAAAAAAGTTAGGATACCACGTGGGGTATCCCACTGTGGAGTTGAATTCATGGATTTTTGTATTCCTGCAAGGAGGGGTAACAGGTAAAGAATCGACCAAGGTGATCGTGTCAAAGGTTGGAGCAGAGGTTTGAACCATTATCAGCCATTTCTATTTTTTAGGAGGATTATTATGAGCACGCAATCCATTTATTTGGATTCCCATTTCGCAATCTTTTCACGAAATGGGGTCCCTTTCATTTCACTTGTTTTATTGTCCGTCTTGTTCCTGACAGGCGCCGCCGGTGCAACTGGTCTCGGCGATCCCGACCTTATCGGCTATTGGCCGTTTGATGAGGGAGCAGGAACGACTACAGCCGACCGGTCCCTCAACGGCTATACCGGCACGCTTTATGGCGGTACGACCTGGACCGATGGCGTCTATGGAAGTGCTGTGCAGTTCGACGGCAGCGATTCGAACGTGGGTACAGACCTGAGTTTGCTCAATGACCTGGGAGCATTCACATTGGCCTGCTGGGTCAGCGGGAGCAATACCACTACTTATACCAGCATTATCGGCCAGAACGACCTTGTAGAGTTCGGCTTTACATCGGAGAACGGCGGCCAGCTTGGAACCTGGATGGCCGGCAATCAGTGGCAGTTTGTCGGAGCAGACTACGACTTTCCGTATCCTTCCTGGCACCACGTCGCATTGACGGGTGATCCGTCAGGAGTGGTAATCTACATCGACGGTGAAGTTGCGGCAAGCCATCCCGGTGCCGTATCGAGCGGTACCTCCGGCTTCCCATTCAATATCGGCGGCTATGTCTTCAATGATGAAACACAGCCACAGTCGCTTGAAGGGGAGATTGACGATGTCTTCGTATTTGGCCGTGCTTTATCCCAGCAGGAAATTCAGTCTCTTATGGAGGGAATAGGAAAATACCCCTATGCCCTCGGCCCCGATCCTGCCGATGGCGCCTTGTATCCGGCTACTTGGGTGACACTTTCCTGGACACCGGGAGATTTGGCAGCCTCGCATGATGTTTACATGGGCGATAACTTCGACGATGTAAACAACGCCACCCGAGATTCTGAACTATTCCGAGGCAATCAGGCCTTGGATACAGTGTTTTATTTTGCCGGCTTTCCCCCGGGTGCCTACCCGAATGGTCTTGTTCCCGGTACGACATATTACTGGCGAATCGATGAGGTAAATGATGCCGAGCCGGACAGCCCGTGGAAGGGCAATGTCTGGAGCTTCATGGTTCCGCCCAAGACGGCTTATTCGCCCGTTCCGACAGACGGCGCCGAATTTGTTGCTCTGGACGTCCAGCTTACATGGACGCCGGGTTACGGCTCAAAAATGCACTACGTCGTATTCAGCGAAGATTTCGACGAGGTGAGCAATGCTCCTTCGGGTGTTCTCAGCACTGCGAGTTTCAATCCCGGCCCGCTTAAACTCGCCAAGACATACTACTGGCGTGTTGATGAGTCCGACGGCGTCGAGACGTATAAAGGCCAGGTCTGGAGCTTCACCACCGAAGGTGCAGTAAGCGGCCCGAATCCTGCCGACGGGGCCGTGGATGTAGAAGCTTCGGCGGTTCTCGGCTGGGTCGCAGGGGCCGTCGCCACTTCGCACGATGTGTACTTCGGCACTGATGCTGAAGCCGTAGCAAATGCGACGAATGACTCGCCCGAATATAAGGGGCCAAAAGCCATCGGCGAGGAAAGCTATGATCCCGGCAAGCTTACGATGAATACGGTATATTTCTGGCGGATCGACGAAGTCAATGACGTCAATCCCGATAGCCCGTGGCCGGGCAAAGTCTGGAGCTTTACCACCGGCGATTACTTTGTTATAGACGATTTCGAGGACTACAACGCCGGCGAGAATCAAATATGGTATTCCTGGCATGATGGGATTGGATTTGGTATACCGGATCTCGCTCCTTACTATGTTGGTAACGGAACCGGTTCTGCCATAGGCGATGATACAACTGCCACTTATACCGAGGAAACTATCGTCCATGGCGGCAGCCAGTCGATGCCATACTGGTACAATAACAATTTGAGTGACATGGTTCCTGTTGCATATTACTCAGAAGCAGATAAGACGTTAATTGAAATGCGTGACTGGACCGAGCAAGGCGTTACCGAATTGTCGCTGTGGTTCAGGGGCTACCCGGCTTCCGTCGGCAGCTTTGCCGAAGGGCCTACAGGAACCTATACAATGACAGCCTCCGGTGCGGATATCTGGACGGTCGATGGCGCCGAAGCCGACGAGTTCCACTACGCCTTCAAGACGCTGACCGGCGTTGGCTCGATATCCGCAAGAGTCCAGAGCGTCGACGAAACCAACGCCTGGGCCAAGGCCGGCGTAATGATTCGCGAGACACTTGATCCGGATTCGGCGCACGCGATGATGGTCGTGACACCCGGCTCGGGCATCTCCTTCCAGCGGCGGCCCGGCACCGGCGCAACCAGCGTCGACGATACGACCGCCGATGTCACAGCGCCATACTGGGTGAAAATAGAGCGTGACATTGCCGGCAACTTTTCAGCGTACAGTTCCGCCGACGGTTCGGCGTGGCAGAAGCTGGGTGTGTCGGAAAACATCCAGATGGGCTCGAATGTCTATATCGGTCTGGCGGTTACTGCTCACGATCCATCAGCTACGTGTCAGGCCGTATTCACAAACGTCGCGACTACCGGCACGGTCGGCTCGCAGTGGATGAACCAGGATGTCGGAATAGAAAGTAACGATGCCGAGCCGCTTTATGTGGCGGTCTCAAATGCTGCCGGAGAGCCTGCCGTAGTGGTTCACGACGATGCGAATGCGGCACAAATCGACGACTGGACCGAGTGGGTCATTCCCTTGCAGGCCTTTGCCGATCAGGGCATTGACCTGACCGACGTTGACAAGATCGCTATCGGTTTTGGTACTAAAGGCAATACGACCATCCCCGGCGGTTCCGGCAAGATGTACTTCGACGACATTCGGCTGTACCAACCGCGAGAAGCTGCCCAGGAGTAAGCACTGCTTTCGCTGCAAGAATGAATATTCAGTTTTATTCGGGGCCTATACCAGCGATTGGTATAAGCCCCTTTTTTGTTTTTCTTCTAATTCACCTGCCTTTCTCATTTGCCGCTGAGGCGATACAAATTGGCCCATTCGACTTCGCTCAGGATAAAATTTGAATTGGGTTTGTTTTTTCGTGTCCCACTGGCCGGATTATTGCCATAATCTCCTTTCATATAAGGGTTTGCGATAATTTGGCACGTCTGCAAATTGGCTTTGTTTTTTCATGTAGCCTTTCCTCGTCTTTGCTATAAACTATGAACAACGAACTATGAACCATAATATTGGCTTTGTTTTTTCAAATTTGTTTCTCAACCCCCAGCAATGCAGAGGGCTAAATAGTATTGGCTTTGTTTGGCTTTGTTTTTTCGCCGCCCAAAACTACAAAATTATTCATAATCTCCTTTCAAATAAGACTTTGCGCCGATTTGCCCTTTCAAAAATTGGCTTTGTTTTTTCAAACGACTATTAGCCACAGAGACACAGAGGCCACAGAGAAACCATAAATCGCAATTAATAAATCATAAATGTCAAAATTCTCCATATTCCATTCTAAATTCTCAATTCTACATTCGTTAACTATTCTACGAACGGCAATCCAAAAAAGCGGGCAAATTCCGGCATAATCCAAGAAAATCTCCATTACACGGCGTTCTTTAACCAAATCACGAAGGACACGAAGATTTCGAAGGAAAGAATCAAAAAATTGATTAAAACATACGTAAGGTGTAATGAATAGAAACAATTCCGCTACGGGCAGTCAGCAGCCGGGGCATTAGCCTGGTTCCAGTTGGCTATCAATATGTCGAGATCATCGGTCGAAACACTCATAGAGCAATGTAAAAGTCAAAATGCAAAAATCAAAATGACATATCAAAGTTCAAAAAGCTCTTTTGGTCGTTCACGTGAAGACGTTCGACAGTAGGATTGTGGACTATCTTTTGTATCCGACGTGTGTCTTGTCAATTTTTGGATTTTACTCTGTAATTTTGCTATTTAATGTTTGATATTTGATTTACGGCGACGACTCGTCGCCTAATTCCCACCATAATCGAGGATAATCCTGCCCTTCATCAATCCACCAGTTATCTTCCGTGCCGTTTTCTGTCTCGCCCACAAAGTCCCAACCGGCGTCGAGGAATAATTTTGCCGTTCGCATCTGCGTTGTTGAGAAACCCTCAACTCCGTTGGGATCGGGACCTACGTTTCCCACACCATCGGCAGTCCGGGACACGGTGACGTCCCAGAAGCAAGCGTTCATGTCCCCAACGATCCTATGTCCAACGAATCCTCCGACGGATTCTTTGCCATCTATCGTCGCAAAAGCATAACTATGGCTGATCGCGCCTGAATTGCCACCAATGAGGCCGCCAATGCCGTTGTTTCCAGTAATATGCCCGGCTGAATAGCAGGAGGATATCATCCCATTAAAAGGGGCCCATCCTATGAATCCGGCAAGCCCCCCCACCATATCATAACCTGTTACATCTCCATCGATGGCACAATAGCGAACTATGCCATCATTCGTACCTACAAGTCCTCCCACACAGTCATGTCCCCTTACACTCACGCAGGTCAAACCGAGATTCTGAACAATGCCAACATCGTTGCCATCTTCTTCTGAGCAGCCAATGTTCCCGAACATGCCTATAAAGTTGTCGCTCGGCGCAGAACACGTGAAGTGAGCGACCGTGTGCCCGTTGCCTTCGAATATACCGGTAAAAGGTGCATAGACTGTACCTATCGGACGTAGGATACTCGGGTCAGTCTCGGCCAAGTTAACATCAGCAACCAGAGAGAAGCATTTGTCCAAGTCGGCAGGATGCCGGCCGATCTCTGCAAATTGCGCCGCGGTCCATATCTGATAGGGATCGTTCGCGTCACCTGTGCCCCCGCCGTAGCGATTTGGATCGTCCATGATGAGGTCGCCTCGTGATTCCTCCCACGCAAGGTGGGGATAATCGGTGCCTTCTTCAATGATCCATTGGCTGTCATGTCCCCAACCTTTGAATGTATCCGCCAGCCTCATTTGTTCTGATGTTCTGCCTCGACCGCCTGCGCTGACAGTCACGCCGCTGGCCTGAACATCCCAGTAAGAGAGAAGGACACCACCGAGAAAGTCTTGTCCCACAAGGCCACCAATATTGTCCTTTCCGCTCACAGCGCCGATCGAATAACTTGTCACGATGGCAGTCATGTTCGCTCCAACCAATCCTCCTGCACAGTGCTCTGCACGAACTAAACCCGTTGCATAGCAGGATTTTATACCAATCGGGCCCATACCAGTAATCTGGCTGCTGCCGACGAGGCCACCCGCGCATTCTCGCGCCAAAACGTTTCCCACCGCGTAGCAGGCATTGACTGTGCCATCATAGTTGATTCCCACAAGCCCACCAACATCATTATCTCCCCAAACGTCTGCATCGGAGTATGACAATGTGATTTCATACCTCCCTTCATCCAGAATCATGGCCGGGCCGTTTAGTCCCACCAGTCCCCCCACATACCCATCACCCAACACCTGGCCATGGGATTCACAGGAGTGGATGGTACCACTGTTAAATCCAACCAATCCTCCAACAGCGGCAATGCCTCCAACATGGGCAACGCTCCGGCAGGATGTGATGAGTCCTTCGTGCTTTATCTGCTCCTGTTCTTCATCCTTCTGTTCTGATGCGTCGTTTCCATCCTCACTCGGTGAGGGTATAACAGGAGTAATGACCGGAAATGGGATTACCACATGTATGGTGGATTCGGGAGAACGGTAGCTCTTTCCCACGAGTCCCCCCACGTCCGATTCTCCGAGGACAAATGTGGAGGATTCGCATAAGGTGATAACGCCACGATTCTCACCTACAAGCCCCCCAACAGAGGACCACCCGGTTACCTCTCCTGCAACAGAGCAGGAGACCACCGTGCCGCAGTTCTGACCGACCAATCCTCCCACACATGACTGACCGGTAACTTCCAGGGCAACCAAATGCAGATTCTTAACAATACCGGATCCCTGCTTCAAATGCTCAGCCTTTGGCCAGACAACTCCGAACAATCCAACGCCATCTTTTTCGAGAGATGAGCAGCTGAAATTGTATATCACAAAACCACCCCCATCGAATACTCCAGTGAAAGGAGAATCTTCAAAGAAAGCAGACGCACTTCCTCCGATTGGCTTGGTCGTATTGGGATCTACCGTCCCCATATCAATATCGGCCATGAGCCTGAAGTGTTTGTCCCAATCGTTAGGTTCAGCACTAATGCTGTTCATCTGCTCGGCGGTATAGATCAGGTATGGGTCGTTTGACTCTCCTGTGCCGCCGCTGTATTTGGCATAGGCAGGTAAGCTTAAAGAGAAGATTGTGATTAATAAAGTGATTGCCCGCAGAATTCGTGGATTTATCAAAGCCACTTTTTATCCTCCTGCCCCCATGTTATAGTTCATGATATCAGGGTTGCAAACGGCTTTTCGATCATTAGACACTGGATTTATCTTAGCACAAGTGGAGTCGGAAAGTCAAGTCAGAAGTGCCATACAATGCCTTTTAATGCTAAAAATACGTAGTATTACGTAGAACTGGGTGTATAATAACCACCTTCGATATACTGCGATAGAATCTTCTGGTGGTGCGGAGCCTCCACCCTGATATGGAACGACCTTTTTCAACTGTGATTTTTCTATTTTTGTTTCATTTTTTTTTAAGCTCAACTGCGTGGGCTGCTTCTTAAAAATAAGTAAGAGAATTCATCTCCAGGATCCATCAACTTACACGCCAAAATCTCCATGACTTGTATTGCTAAGAGTAGCCCTCAGAGGTTTTTGTGGTCGTAGAATGGATAATCTGTCCTAAATAGGCATAAGGGCAGCTCGTTCTAAGAGATAAAAACACCAGAGTAGCAATAGCTGGCCAGGTTATATTATCTCCTGAAATTGCCGATATATAGCTGGGGAGTCTATGTCTGCCGGGCGAGACGAATGTGGGGCAAATCGCCGCTATTAAGGTATTTAGACATTATATTATAGGTGTTGAGCCAGCAATCAGGAAAGTCATAGCATGACGGGCAGGAACTGTCAAAACTGTAACAAGGCCATCGGATCTCGAGATGCAACTTATTTATACTTCGGCCAGGTTATTTGTAAATCGTGTATGATTAAGATGGAAGAGAAGTTCCAGGTTCCCGGTTCTACCGGCTCTACTAATAGTAATGCTGAGACTGAATCGACGATTGCAGAAGAACAATTAGAACAAGATAAAGACATAAAATGTCAAACTCCCGCAGCAGAGGATAAAGCCGCCGCAGATCTTGAAAAAGAGTCAGAAAATATTAAGGACTTAGAGCAAGATAAAGACATAAAATGTCAAACTCCCGCGGCAGAGGAGAAAGCCAAAGACGATCTTGAAAAAGATACGGAAGATTTGAAGGATAATGCTTCATCAGAACAGGATGATAATAACCCGGCCCGGGAAGTTGCCATAGAATCGAGTGAGCATGAATCGAAAGAGGGCGAAACAAATCTTGATAAAGAAGCTGTAAGCGAACCATCTTCGAAGCAGGAAAATCCTTTAGAGATTTCTGTGTATGTAGAGAAAGCTGTAAGAAAACAAACGGGTTATATCGGAAGGCACTGGCGTGGTGAACTTTCTCTGGCAGTATCATTCTGGATTAATGTTGTTCTCATCGATTTTATTTTAAAGTCTGCTGAGTTAATATCCGCCGCATTCCTTCATAATCCTTCGACCGGCACTCACGTGACAATCATCCACAACCCACTCGTTATCATGATTCTATACCCCTGGCAAATCATAGGTTTATGGCGGTCAAGCGAGCGTCATATAGAAACCACCGGCAAGCGGTTTTGGGCACGTACGGCTCAGGTGCTTGTTGCTCTCGGATTTATCGCTACATTAAGCAAATTGGTATGGTCGTGGCCGTTGTATGATCTTTGACTTGTTTGTCTGCTGCAGAGGTCAAATCTTCATTAGCGTTTTCTTTTTCGATTTGCTTTTTGAATTCCTATGATTGGTGAGCGTTCTCGAAGGTTTTTTTTATTGGCCGCTACTTTGAGATGTGCTTTTACTATTATTATCAGTATAAATAAAGTTGCTATAGCTATTGACAGAAGCTGCCATCTTTCCCATTGCCTATGATATAACCACGAAATGAATTCTGAGAGCCTGCTTATGATTCCGTCAATGGTCATTCCAGGTTACTCCGAATCTTTGGCTAATAGTAAATCCTTATATTGTTCCTTTGCAATAATACATTCAATAATATGAAAGTCAAGAAGGAGGCGGGCCACCCATGATATTTCAACTAAACCAGTCGGCCCGCCTCGCTCCACAGGAAAAAAATATATTTATCGGCGACAATTCATGTGAATCGGCCGCTCGTTCACGGATTGAACTCCTTATACTTTATGAAGTTCTCCATACTTCTTATAAATCTCTCTATTTATAATTATTTCCTGCTCTGTCATGACTTCATTTTACCTCATACAGGTCAATATATTATACCAATTGCGCTTGTCTTGCCTTCTCGGTAATTCACAGCAACTCCAGTACGTGGCAACTGTCTTGATCATCTCATGAAACAGTTCGGGATCAAACGGCTTAATAATATAACCGGCAACATTAAGATCAAAACACTCATCTATGTCGTGTTGATCATCGGATGTTGTAAATATTACAACAGGGATGTTTTTTAAAACAGTATCACCTTTGATTATTCTCAGAAACTCTACCCCGTTCATTCTGGGCATATTCAAATCCAGCAATATAAGATCCGGTTTTTCAATAGTGTTATCAATCAGATATTTTAACGCTTTTTCACCATTCTCTAAATGAACTACATGCTTTGGAATTTTCAGGTTTTTAAATACCCGGATGACCGCCATGGCATTCACACAGTCGTCCTCGACCAATAATACAGGTTTTGTGTTCTCCATACCTATTATCCTAATTAAGTCTCGATAATCTCCATTATCCTACCACCAGCCAACATTGCTGCATGATTTCGCTACTTCACAGGTTCCACTTATAGCATAGTTTCTATCTCACCAAGCTTCAAGTCCGCAGCCAACACCGGGGCGCTCTCGTACCACCGCGTTACGGCGAATATGACAGCATCGTCATTGACGGTGTTCTTCTTTTGAAGCGCCTTGTCGTATTTGAAATCGCCGCCGGTCTTGAACTCGAAGTCATGGGCGACGACAGAGCCATAAGCATCCCCTCCGGCATAAAGAACGACGTCTGCATCCGGAGCATAAATAGTGCCTGTGAAGTCGCTTTTTGCCTTGACATCGAAGAACTGATTGCCCTCGCCCGTAGCAAACAACTGTAAAGTTGCAGCTTCTTCGGGAGGAGCCTCGGTGTTGATTGAGCTGCCGTTGGCACAGACAATATTTCCATCAATATATATTTTTAAGGTCGCGTCGGGTTTTACAACAATCTCACAACCCTGGCCAAGCCCAATATCTCCGGTCACGTACAGCACGACATTTCCGCCACTTACCTCCAGTATGCCCGGATCGCCTGTGGTTTTCAAGTTAATCGCCGTATATACACCATTGTCGGCAGGTGTGATTGATACAGTCGCTCCTTTGGCGCTGATATCTGTAGCCATATTGGGCAACGTCGGCGGGACTACCTCGGGTAAATTAATCACCTCTCCAGTACGCTTGTCTCCCTTTATCGTCGCACCAAGGTCCTTTATGGCTGTATCTATATCGGCCCCTGGAGCCGCAAAAACATCACCATTAACAGTTACACCCATATTGAGAGTTATGCTGTCATTAGCCGTGCTCTGGCTGCCGATTGTTGCCTCTATATCGGTCTCTGTCAAATCATCGGAATTATATCCTTTTACAGAAGTTCCGGATTTTAACGTGAGCTTGTCTTTTACCAGGATCGCATCATTAAACGGACTCATTAAACCGATAGTCGCCTGGACGGCCCGTTTGGCATCGCCGGACTGCCCGAGAGATGTGATAACATATCCACTGCCGAGATTACCTGTAACCTGGTAACTGCAGACCTGGTCGGAATACGGTAGTTCCACATCTATTGCCTGTGGCAGTGTACCTTCATTATAGGGTTTGACCTGCAATTTCTGATTCATCTCAAACAGGGCCATTGCCAGACCTGCATCGGCGGCACACCGGGCCTTGATGCCGGAGGCATTTCGCAATGTATAGATGCGGGAGTTAAATCCCAGGCTCAACAACCCAACACCCATTGCAAGCAAAATTATAATCGCAACGACTGTCAGAGGTATAGCTGAACCTCGCCTTTTTGATTTTAGCAGCTTAGTCATATACATTTTACCCTCAACACTAAGCAATAATTTCCTGATGAAATCACTCTTTAAATTGGCACATATTGCCGCTAAATTCACCTGAAAAACAGGATTTTTCGACTTTGCTGAATACTCCCCCAATCTATTATCGGTCGTCCCAATTCTACAGTGACAATATGTATATGTCACCAAGATGAAATGCCCCATAAATATGTTTGTTCCTATCCATTTAAAATATAGCACAAGAAAGAACAAAAGCAAAACGACTTTTATTTCAATATACGCGTTTCATATTCTAAAAATGGCGTTTCTCAGCTTAATTTTTCGTTTTTACCTTAAAATCAGTTAATATTTACACTTTAAGAGGCGATTTTTCTTGATGTTAATATAGAGAATATGGTATGCTTAGATAAACAGAGTCAATGGATTTTACCGTGGCTTTGGGACGTATTATTAATCCACGGTTCCTGGGCAAAGCCTGATGCGTGATCAGGATTGGAACATAGTTGGAAAATTTGTAATACGGCAGGAAACGGAGGAGTAGTGTCAGGCGGACCTTGTACCAGGTGTGGTACAGGGGGAATATTTTTCGCCCACATCTTTCTCGGCTGCATAGATTTGTGGCCCACCAATCTTGCCTGATTGGCAACTTTCCCTATGTGTAGAATGTAGGGTCAATGGCCAAGACCCTTCAGGTTAAAGGTTAAAATGACTTTTAATCAACAACTGATTGTTTATTTGAAGAAAAATGACTTTTTTGGAGGTAAAAATGGTGAAGTTAAAAACATTTATGTTTTTAGCGTTCTGCTTTGGCCTGACAGGCTTAGTTACTGCTTCGCCTACTATTAACAATTATTGGACCACAGAAGCTGGAGATTTCGATGCCGGTACCTGGCAGGAACTTTTCTCTGGTGGAGGTGAGGGCCAGCCGGGAAATGTTATTAGTGGCTTAGGTTGTGAGTGGAGTTTAGAGGGTGCAACTCTTGCTACCCACGAATGGCTGTTGAACGAGCCGACTTTGCATGAGCATCTCACGCGCTACGTTGACGGCAAGCTTACACTGAATGCTTCCGGTCCATGGGGCATTCCCTATACGGCGGACGTAACTTTAGCTGTTTTGACAACAAAAACCTTTGATGTGACCGGAGCTTTAACCGGGATTTCGTGGTATATGCGTGCCTGGGGTTTAACCGATGGTTCCGGTAAGCCTGTACAAATGTGGGCTGCTTACAATGGACCTTTTCCTCAACCGGTTTACTTCGGAAGTGACCCCATCGGGATGACAGACCGCATAGACGCAGCGGGTATTAGGATCATTCCTGCACCTGGTGCTGTTTTATTAGGCAGTATTGGAATTGGCTTTGTAAGCTGGTTACGCAGGCGCAGAACACTGTAAGACAATTTAGAAATCAGCCTTATAAAGGGCGGCAAGCTCTTTGCTTGCAGTCCTTTAGGCCCCTGCTTTCACACACGGTTTCCCTACGAAAGCAGGGGCCTTCTATTTATCATCCATTTTGCGGAGAACCTTAGAGATATTTGCTTAATGTCGGGCTCGGTTATTTGAATAAATTCTTGTATTCGCTTTTAGTCATTAAATAAGTGATATTCGGATTATGATTTTTTATCTCCCGCATCAGTGATTGCCAGACCTGCCTCGATAGATCATGAAAATGCATTAAATATAACTTTTCAGTACCATCTTTGCTGGTAAAAACCAGGGCATTGTCAACTTTCGCTGTCACCGACATTCCTCCCCGGTAGCCGGCGACTTTTTTGTATTTGGCCAGGTTTACTTTTGTTAGTAAGAACGGCCGGATGATATCGACGGTAATATTTGAGAATTCATCTTTTAGCTCATTTAAATCTTTAATATCTACGGGATAGTCTTTTAATCTGTCGTGTAGGTGTTCGTAATTGAAGTTTTCTTCGTTTTTAAATTCCCTGCTGATGTTTTTGGCCGTGCTTTTGGGAATGCTATATTTGCTGTAAATATCATCCAGCTTCATTAATATTGCAGTGGCCGTATAATCATTCAGAATATTTTGAGAACTCTTTTCGAATTCCTCAATCGTCTCCGCAGGGACAGCATATTTTGCAGTTAGGTTTTCTTTGGTGTAATCAGTCTCTTTCGTCGAGAGCTTAAATTTTTTCAGCTTATTGTGTAAGTTCTGCTGCAGATTGATTTCTTTCGATAAATAATAAATATAAGCAATATCGCCATATGCCATCTCCTGCTGACAAGGTGGCCGGATGATATTATTGCCGAGATAATCTTTTACGATAATCTTGTCGGGATGCAGTTCGATTTTAACGAACAGATGCATAAGCAAATGGAAAAAGACAGGCAGGCCGGGAAATACGGCCAATACAATCAAAGGCAGCACTATAACAATGGGGTTCTTAGTGATAATACCTGTGCCCGCCATTACCAGACAGACCACTGCCGGATATATGACTAACTTTATATTATCAGGAAGTATCGAAGGGCGTATCGTTTTAATCATAGTATCTCACGAACTCCCACAAAAATGTCATTTTCTTTCTTCCAAATAAATCCTTTATTGCCTCTCTGTCCAGAAAATAAAAAAACAGGCATTTTTAGCGCTTATTTTCATTGTAAAATCAGACTATATAATGAACGCTGATTCAGCAATATATGAATTGGAGGTTAACCTTTGAGACGTGCCTGAGAGATCGGAAATAAATCTGATAGAAGCGGCAGCCGGCGGCGATATAGAGAGCTTCGGCGAGCTTTGCCGGCGATATTACGCTGTGATGGCTGCTATTGCGTATACTGTTCTGGGCGACCATCAGCTTGCTGAGGACGCCGCTCAGGAAAGCTTCGCCCGGGCACTTGTCAGGATAAAAAGCCTGAACGATAGAGCGAAATTTGTGCCGTGGCTGGCTGCAATATGCAGAAATGTCGCCAAGGATATGATAGCGGCCATGGCAAAGCAGAACAGCACGAAAAATATTTCACAAGTAGATAAGGCCGAGAATCCCGACGAAAACTACAGAGTGATTCGACAAGCTATTGAGCAGCTTCCTGAAACAGCGAAAGAGCTGGTTGTCTTGCGATATTACGACGGCTTGTCTTACGAGCAAATCAGCTCTGTATTAGGAATTTCGAAGGCATCGATCAACGGACGCCTGACAAGGGCGAAAAGAAAAATGGCAGCTTATTTAAGAAAAAATAGTATTCCGGAGAACCGGTTATGAATGTGGACAAGAACAATAAAAATTTTGACGAACTTATCGAAAAGGCCATCGGCCGGGACAGACCGAAATTCGATTTTGATAAATGGAAACAAAGATACGAGAAAGAGATTGATATTTTCAAATCGCAAACAACCGGCGGCAAGGCCCCGCTTTCTGCCGAACCGCCGAATATATGGAGAATTATCATGAACAGCAGAATAACAAAGCTCGCCACGGCTGCTGTACTGATTTTGGCAGTCGTACTTGGCGTTACTCTGATAGACAGATCCGGAACGCCAGCCTATGCTGTTGACCAAACAATCGCAGCCAATCAAACAATACGAACACTTCACGTGAGAGTAACAGATAACGAAAATGGAATAGAAAATAACGAATATACAGAGGCCTGGATCAAATGTGATGCTACCGGCCGGATGACCAATCTACGTGTGAATATATACGAAGGTCTCGTCGACGAAGGTGGTGAAGGTCAGTACCATGCGGTCTGGAATAATGGCGTTGATAAAATATGGAAGCCATCGGAAAATAAGCTGTTTATATATAGAGTCAATAATACAGAAGCAAGAATGAATGACTTTGCCAAAAAATATGACCCAAAATTTATGCAACATAAACTCTATGATGCTTCACAGAATAAAGAACAATTTAACGTGACCATAGATGATTCTGAGCATGAAGGCTTCATTTACGTTGAAGTACTGGATCGTGACAATCAGTCACGGCTGGAGTTGCTCGTTGATCCTGAAACCAAGCTTGTCACGCAGCTTGATGAGTATGATCTTACCAAACAAGGAGGCGAACTGAAAATCCGAGTTGAATTTCTGGCATACAACCAGCCTATTGATCCGGAATTGTTTGAGTTCAACGACATACCGGAAGACACCCTCGTTATTGATAAAGCACATACGCTGGTAGGCATAAAAAAAGAGGCCATGAGTGATCATGAGGTGGCTGTTGAAGTGGTGCGTCAGTGTCTGGAAGCGACCATTGCACACGATTATGATAAAGTCAGCAGACTCATGGAAGGCGAGCCTGGTGAGACGATTGAAAACTTTATCGAAGAAGAACTCGGTACCAGACTCGTCAGAGTTGTTTCCATGGGGCAACCCAGGCCCTTTAAAACATGGCAGCATATTTTATATGTTCCCTGTGAGATTGAAGTTGAGAATGGAGCAGGAACCCGATGGACCGTCAATATCATTACCATGGCGAGATCCATTGATTATCAATCCGGTGACAGATGGGTGATGATTGATGAACAACTACAAGTTGATGGACCGGACCATATCGTCAATGAGATATTGGGCTCATTTGCACGGGGGATCATTGTGCCTGACGTGTGTGTAGGTGATTATCTGTTAGGCATGAGCAAAGACGATGTATTGGCACGTCGGGGAGAGCCAAAGAGTTTTGGTTACGAGGGCGAAGGTTTCGCCCCAAACAACCTGCCGAACACATATTATATCGAATACCACGATCTATGGTTTTTCATGCAGGATGGCTCAGTCACGGGGATTTTAATTAAAAAACCGTTTTACCAATTCGCCAATGGATTAAAAATGGGTGACTCAATGGAAAATATCATACAGACGTTTGGTCATGATTTCGTCGTCATCATAGAATCTGAGTCTGACCCTTCGTTTATTCTCACATACAAAGACAGGGGCCTAAGTTTTTGGCTCAACAAGGAGAATAATGCTATAAATGGGATTGAGGTTTATTCATCTGGTTTCTTGAAGAACCTCTATCGCCAGGTCTCAATAGGAGGAACATGGCAGGACTCATGTCAACAGGTCGTGCAGGATGGAGAGGTAAAGCACCAAAAAACGACATTCAATTATCTCGGAGATACCGTCAAAATTGAGCGTATAGATTATCAAGACAATAACTGTAGTATAAAATCCAGCAGTTTAGTATTCACGGGTACTTTTACTGTCCCTCGTATGTCCACAACACCAGGAGCGAGGGATATAGATTATACCGTTAAATCAATTACAGTGACTTTTCATACAATGGATGTTGTTAACAAAGCAAACCGGATGAAATATTTAGGCTATTCGGACTGGCAAGTCAATGTCACAAGAGATATTACCGGGGCACCGGGTATAAGTTCCAAGGGAGATAAACTATATGAAATTTTCCGAATTGAAAATAGCAACAAGCTTTACATAGGTTCAAATGAAGCAATTGGTTCATCTTCAAGGCCAACAAGTTTACGCCGCTTCTATGCAATGAGACAGTAAAACAATTGTACCCGAGGCTTAGCAATCCTCTTTTGTATGCTTCACCATAAGGCTAAACATAGTGACGAATTAAAGGTGTACGGTACTTTTTTCATGCCCGGTGTTGTTTTTCTCTATCAGGCTGAGTAGTAGTTCGGATAGGTCCATTACCACCCGGATGCCTTCGGTTCGCCTTCTACCGGCGTAACGAAATCCGGTTCAATTACAAGTCGAACCTGTTGACCGTTCATACTATTTGCAAACAAAAATAAAGATTGAAAAAGCGGAAGAGGTACGTCCGTTCATGAGTCGGGTCGATTCTCCGCTTGGTCTTTTTCATTTCTTTTCTGTAAAAAATATGAGAATCGGAATAAACTTTAGGATATATAGACCAAAACGGGATACCGGTTCGTGTAACAAATGAAGAACGTTCTTTAATCGAGTCAGGAAAGCGCTAAATGCTGGAAGACAGGCTTTTGATATGGAAATTCAAGTGCGGCAGTAGTGAGGCCCTTTGTCGGATTTACCGCAAGTACGGCGACTATTTGCTGGCTTTGGCGGCGGCTCTTTTACAAGATATTAACGCGGCTGAGGATGTAGTGCATGATGTTTTCTGCAAATTTATCGAATCCAGAGAGAAGATTAAGCTCGCCGGAAGTCTCAAGAGTTTTCTCGCGACCTGCGCAATAAATCTTGCACGTGACAGGCTAAGAGCAAGAAAACTTCATAACTGTGACCTGGATGAGGCGGCGACAACTGTTTTGGATACGAATGATCCGGAACATCATGCCATCTTTGGCGAACAAGCAAGAAGTTTGAATCATGCGATTGGGCAGCTTGCATTAGAGCAGCGGGAAGTGATAATGCTTCATCTTCGAGGCGGCATGAAATTCAGGGAAATAGCCGGCTTGCAGGGAATCTCGATCAATACCGCTAAGAGCCGGTATCGGTACGGCCTTCAGAAGCTTCGAAAAATATTATCTGAAAAAGAGAAGAGAAATGAAACCAGTTAAAGACATAGAACAATCGATCAGGAAGTTGACCGTCGAGTCCAGCGACCGGATTCATGACGGGATTCTTCAAAAACTGCTGAAAAAGCTGGATCAATCGAAGAGACAGGCCGCTGTCGAACAGGCAAAATTTTGGCGAGCAATTATGAAAAGTGGAGTGGTAAAATTAATCGCTGCTGGGGTAATAATTATATCAGTAGTCTCAGCCTTACACTTTTTTGGCAGCCCGATAGAGAATGTCACCTGGGCTGATGTTGAGCAGGCATTTTCATCTCAATCCTGGGTCCACATAAAATACGACAATGGGCGCGAACGATGGGATAATTTGCATGAAGGGAAAGCTTACTTTAAGAACGAGATTGGCACGTTTGTCGTTATCGATTATGCTTTAAATGTTCGACATGATTTTGTATACGGTGAAGATCACATAACAGCATATACCCTCTCTGAAGATGGCAAAGCGCGTCCATGGCCACTCACTGCATGGGAACTGATAGTAGGGCCCTTGGAAAAGGCCGACGGCAAACAGCTTGGTAAATATCACGAAGCGGAAAAACATGCCGACACGCTTGATGACCGACAGTTGATTCGATTCGACATTTACTTTTTTGATGCACTCGGGCAAAGAATCCTCATACGAGAGGTCTGGGCTGATCCTACAACGCACTTGCCATTTCGGATTCGCGAAAAACTAAGCGCGGGGGATCAAAGAGGACAAAAGCGTGAGTACATCACCGGCGACTTTGATTTCCCTAAAACAGGACCAGACACTATCTATGACCTTGGCGTACCTGCTAATCTTAAAATTGTCAATCATGACGAATATGAAGCAACCACCTCAATCGAGGCCAGAAAAGTCATCCAGGCCGGCAAGGAGGCGTCGGAAAACTTCCCGTCGCATTATTGTGCGACCTTTTTGGAAGATAAAGTACGATATGGCGCGGTTCACGTGATTTATCGCAGCGGCCAAAGGATTTCTGTGAGTACTTATTACAATAGGCCTGTGCTGGAAAACTCACAGATACTCCTTTCTGATGACAATGTTCTGGAATGGACGCAAACCCAAGAGCCCGCTATTGTGAGAACATTTGACGGAGAAAGATTCTATACGTGGGAGCGCACGGACACGCAGCCCGAGGTTCATGTGAACCGCGCTAATTGGCCTCATATAGGATTACAAAACTGGTTCCATCTCCAATACCGTTTTTGGCCTTATGTCGGTTGGGCAAGAGGACGCCGTTCTGAAATAATTTCTGATCACCCTGAGACTCCCACTGGTTCTATCGCCCTTCTGGAAGGCGATAGTTATTTCTTCGTTGATCCTGAAAAAGATTATCTCTGCGTCGGAGAAATATCGATGAGAAGCAAGGATGGCATTTCCAGCAAAAGTATCGAAAAACATTGGTCAGATTTTTCTCAACTCCCAAGCGGCCATTGGTATCCCACGAAGGAACACCTGCAAAGCTTTGCCGATCCTGAAAGAGGTACCAGTAGTCACGAGCGATTTTGGAACATTGACATCAAACTGCTCGAAGATAGTGAGTATCCTCCTGATGTCTTTAATGGAAAAAAACTACTGGAAGGCGCTAAAGTAAAAACCTACTAGCGATTTCATGTTTGTGAGCTTTGATAGATTTGGGTGAACATAAATAGACAGTCGCATAAGACTGTAATTATTCTCTCGGCCTTTTTCATAGAATCCTGTTTGCGCAGGAATGACGTGTCAGTTTGATGCTGATTTGGCGTTAATTTCTTTAATCAGGGCCGGCAGTTCGGAAATTTGGTTAATTTTCCATGCCCCATCCGGTGGTGTTTTTCCGGCGTTGGTATAGGCGGCTTTTAAGACGGATGTCATGCCGATTTTCAGTGCTGGCTTGATGTCCTTGTCGATGCGGTCTCCGACGTACATGATATTTTCGATTGCCTCGCCGATACGCTCAGCGGCGATTTTGAAGATGCGAAGGTCCGGCTTGCGAAAATCGAATTCGTATGAATACATTCTGACTGTGAAGAAATCCAGCAGGCCCAGTTGTTTCATGTGTTTCTCTAAAGAATGGGCGTTGACAAACGTGTTGGAGAGAATACCGAGCTTGAGTCCCAGTCCTTTAAGTGAGATTAAAGTCTCTTTTATTTTCGGATCGGTCGTAGCAAGTTTGCTCAGAGGCTCGTACCACAGCCACGCAAAATGCCGCCACTGCTCGGCGTCGAATTTTATGCCTTTTTTTGTGCCAATCCTTTCCAGCAGCTCCGATGAATTGATGTCATTTTTCGTGATGTTGGAAATGAAATGCCTCAATCGAAGCGCAATCAGGTTGCTCCAGCAGTAATATTCGAAGTTGCCGACCGGCTGGCCGCAACTCTTGAGATAATCGTACGACAATCTCGACCCCTGCCGAAAAAGCTGAGTAGGTTTTATTCTGCCGAAATCGAGCAGAGTTTCTCCAAGGTCAAACAATACCGCTTTGATTTGATTGTTCATAGATTACTGTATGGATTTTTCCTTGGGCATATCGCTGCCGAAGGCTTCCCGCACCCATTGGTACATTTCCTTGTCCGATATGCTCGATACCCTGTCGGCGGCATACTCGGCGTCAATTTTATCTTTGATACTTGTGACCTTTGGATCGTGCTTGGGGATTTGAATATCGAACCTGGCCTCGATCCAGTGCTTGATTCCCGCCGCCCCGGTCTTGTCGGTAATCGCCACGCCGATCGGGCGATTGAGCAATTTTCGCGTGTCGAAGCAGTTGTATATTTCCTCGTTTTTCAACAGTCCATCCGCATGAATTCCGGCGCGCGTCACGTTGAAATCCCTTCCAATCAGCGGGTAATTCCCCGGAATCTCGACACCCAGCTCTTTTCGCGCGTACTCGGCCAGCTCTGTGATCGCAGCGTAGTTCACGCCTTTGGTCATTCCCTTCAGTTGCGCGTGCTCGACAACCATCGCTTCGAGCGGCGGATTGCCCGTGCGCTCGCCGTTGCCGAATATCGCACAGTTGGCAGCGCTGCAGCCGTACATCCATGCCGTCGCTGCGTTAACCTGGACTTTATGAAAATCGTTATGGCCGTGCCATTCCAGCCATTCGGACGGGACCCCGATTTGCCGCAGCCCGTGGATGAGTTTCGGAACGCTCCGCGGCACGGCTACTGACGCCCACGGTACGCCGAATCCCAGCGTATCGCAAAGACGAATCTTGACCGGCTTGTCGTACTCTTCGGCGAGTTTCATCAATTCAGCGGCAAATGGCAGCACGAAACCATCGTAGTCGGCCCGCGTTATATCCTCGAAGTGACAGCGTGGAATCACGCCGCTGTCCAGGGCGGCCCTAGCGACGTCCAGATATCCGTTCATTGCCTGTGCCCGGGTCTTTCGCAGCTTAAGGAATATGTGATAATCGCTCGCCGAGGTCAGGATGCCCGTCTCGGCCAGTCCCATCTGCGAGACCAGCTTAAAATCCGCCGCTACGGCCCTGATCCAGCCGGTAACCTCGGGATATTTGTAGCCTCGCTCTTTGCAAAGCTCGACTGCTTCTCTGTCGCGATCCGAATACAAAAAGAATTCGCATTGGCGTATCAGGCCGGTCCCGCCGTCAATCTCGTGCAATAGGTCGTAAATCCTTAAGATTTGCTCGGGTTTGTAAGGCGGCCTGGCCTGCTGGCCGTCGCGGAATGTGGTATCGGTAATCCAGACATGTTCAGGAAACTCGTACTCGATTTTCTCGTTATCGAAAACTACCGCCGGAAATTCGTGATATGGAAACATATCGCGATACAGGTTGGGTTTTGCTACATCTTCAAGCTTAGAAGTCTTATTTGCCATGTTTTTCTCCGAAATATAGCCGGTTGACAATAATCCGGCTTAATTGCCCCATATTTACGCTGAGGGCGTTGTTACTGTTTTCAATTTTTTGTTTTATTTGCCCGTATTCTGCCTTGATGCGAACAATAGCCGAGGTGGGAGTCGAACCCACACGCCCTATCGGGCAGGGGATTTTAAGTCCCCAGCGTCTGCCATTCCGCCACTCGGCCGGACGCAATAGATTAACGTATTTGGCGTGAATTTGCAAATAAAGAATTTAGTGCGAAAAATCAGAGAATTGAATTTGGACAGTACGATCCGGATCTGAATCGGCGGATGGTATTAATTATCCGGTTCCTGATACGGGCCAGAAAAACGGCCCTTTCGATCCTTTTCAACTGGGGATCGTCGCTGTCCAGGGCCCTTGCTTTGCTGATTCTCTCAGCGGCGTCGGTTAATTTACCCATTGTCAGATAAACGGATGCCGAATCGCGCAAAGTCGGAATATGCTCGCTTTTGATATCGAGCGTATGGGCGAAAAGCTCGGCCGCATCCTCGAATTCGCCCTTTGTAGCGCTGATGACTCCAAGATAGTAATAAGCTTCCGCATTGGCACAATCGATATCAACGGCACGCAGCAGGCAATGCGTCGCGCAGCCGAGATCCCCGATTGCCAAAAACATCGATCCCATAGATACCAATGTATCAGTATCCTCCAAAGCCAGCTTCATCTCAGAAACCAGATAAGCTCTGGCCTCCGTCTTTTTGTCTTTCATTAACGCCTGCTGGGCCAGCCTGTAGCACGGCCCGGCAAGTGAACTGTCTTTCTGGAACGCCCGATTGTACAGTTCCAGCGACTGCTCGCAATCGTTGCTGTTAAAGGCTATTTCGCCGAGATAAAACAAAGCTGCGGCAAAATCCGGGTCCAGCTCAAGAATCCTGTTGAATTTCTCCTTGGCGGATTCTATATCGCCGGTCTCAAGCAGAAACATCCCGAAATCGAAAATAACATCGATATCGCCCGGATTGATGCGAAGCTCGGCAAGAAAATGTTCCCGGCTTCGTTTGGTTTTGCCGTCCGACCAGTAAGCCTGAGCGATACGGTAATTAATTTGCGGGTGGGTCGGTTCAAGCTCGGCCGTGCGCAGCCAGCATCGAATAGCACGTTTATACTCACCACGTGCGAAAAGACTGTTGCCGATATTGTAATAGCACAAAGCACAATCCGGCTTTATCTGCTGGGCGAGATAGAACATCTGCTCGGCCAGATCGTGCAGGCCCATCTCGGTGTACGTAATTATCCGGTTGCAGTAGCCTGGCTCAAACTCCGGGTCCAGCTCCTGAATTTGCTCGAAAGTATCGATGGCCAGATCGTATTGACCGGTCCGTGTATAATCGACCGCCAGCGAATTCAATATCTCCAGGTCGTTTGGATTTAGCTCCAAAGCGGTCTCGTATTCGGTTATCGCATCTTCAAACCGGCTTATCGAATCGAGTGTAAGTGCCTTATTGAAATGCCACGAACTGTTGGCCGGATTTATCTCAATGGCTGTTTCCAGCTCATCGAGGGCCTGTGTCATATTGCCGTCTTCGTAAAGTTCAAAAGCCTTGTGTGCTTTTTGCTCAGCTTTGTCATAAGAGCCGAATTCCATATCTTCGAAAATCATAATCAATCCTTTACTTTATTTTTCGCCCCATTATTCAAATATTACCAGCGCACATATCGCCAACAAAACACTGCCGCCTTAGTAGTTTCCCGCCAATTCGAAAGCTTTTTGCAGATAATAAAATTTTGTTGCAACATTAGCGTATAAACTCTTATAATCACAAAAGTTAGCTTTTCGTGCTGAAAGGCCATGCACCGGAGTTATTTTGGTGCTGATCTGTATTTTCTGGAAAGTTGTCGCTTATAGTCTTATAATGTGTGACCTGAAAATAGCGGATAATGAGCAAGAAATGACCGCTATACGCAGAAGTTAATTGGAGAATCGAAGCTATGGTTAAAGAGATAAAAGGCCAGATAACCGCCGGAAAAGGCCATTATGCTATTGTAGTGAGCAGATTCAACGAATTCATAACGTCAAAGCTGCTGGCCGGTGCGATAGATTGTCTGCAGCGTCATGGTGCCGCTGACGAGCAAATATCCGTGGTCTGGGTGCCGGGGGCATGTGAAATTACTCAGGCCTGCAAGACACTGGCCAACGGCGGCAAATTTGTCGCTGTACTCTGCCTTGGTGCGGTAATTCGTGGCCAAACCGCCCATTATGATTATGTATGTCAGCAGGTAGTCCGTGGCATCGGGCAAATCAATTATGATTCGTCGACACCTGCGGTATTCGGCGTGCTGACCTGTGAGACTATCGAACAGGCTGTCGAAAGGGCCGGCACGAAAATGGGCAATGCCGGCGCCGATGCCGCTTTGACAGCTATGGAAATGGCCAACGTTATACAACAAATCAGCAGTTTGTAGTTACGGGATCGTAGTTCGTTGACTGCGAACTATGCTTATGGATAGAAGAACAAGGGCCAGAGAACTGACGATGCAGGCATTATATCAACTCGATGTGCAGGGCGAGGACGCACTTGAGTTTTTAATGCCGTTTTTCAGAGAATCGGATTCGGATGATTTCGTCCGCAATCTTGCTTCGGAATGGTCGAAAGGGGCCTGGGAAAATCTTCAGCAGTGTGACCAATTGATAGCCGGCTCGACAATTAAGTGGCAATTCACGAGACTCTCGCCGGTCGATAAAAGTATTTTGAGATTGTCGGTCTATCAGTTGAAATTCTGTGCTGACATTCCGCCGAAAGTTGTTATAAATGAAGCTATTGAACTTGCTAAGAAGTACAGCACGGACAAATCGCCGGCTTTTGTTAACGGCGTGCTCGATGCCGTGCTGAAGAAAATCGAAAACAGTCACTGACGGTTCGAATAGTATTATGAGAACGATTGCAGTACTAAACCAAAAAGGAGGAGTGGGTAAAACCACGACCGTAGCGAACATGGCAGCGGCCCTTGCAGCAGCCGGTTCTAGGGTTGTCGCGATCGATCTCGACCCGCAGGCCCACCTGACGATACACCTGGGTCTGGAGCCGCAAGTCGTCGAGGCCGGCTCTTATAAAGTCCTGACCCAGTCGGCACAATTCGTAGAGCAAATCATGCTGGTGCGTTTCAATCTCTGGCTGCTGCCGGCGAACATTAACCTTGTTGGCGCCGAAAGCGAGCTGGTAAGTGTGGTCGGCAGGGAGACTATTCTGCGGGAGGCCCTCGAATCGAGTAACGATAAGTTCGATTATTGTCTGATCGATTGTGCTCCTTCTCTTGGCTTGCTGACTCTCAACGCCCTGGCGGCCGCCGAGGAGGTTTTGATTCCGCTGCAGCCGCATTTTCTTGCCCTGCAGGGATTCGGGCAACTGCTTCAGACCGTCGATCTCGTCAACAAAAGAATCAATCCGAATCTTAAGGTCAAGGGTATTTTGCTTTGCATGTTCGACAGCAGAGCGTCACTTCCCAACGAGGTCAGGGCCGATATCGAACAATTCCTCGATAATGCGCGCGGAACCAACAGTGCCTGGTCGGAAGCGAGGATTTTGCCAACGTTTATCCGGCGAAATATAAAGCTTGCCGAGGCGCCCAGCTACGGTAAAACAATTTTCGAATACGAGCCGAATTGTCACGGAGCCGAGGACTACAAAAAAGTAGCCCAGTGTGTACACGCGCAATTCCAACCGCCTCTGCAGACCGAAATGCCTCAGCCCGCTGCCTCTGTTGAGATTCAAGATGAATCCGATGCTCCGGAACCTCCGGCACACGAAATACGACCAGCCGAGTCCCACGAAACTTCTGAGGAGCCTTTAGCAGCTCCCGGGCCGGCATCGCAAAACGACTCGCAGACACCACAAGAGCCGCATGAAGAGCCCGCTGGTGACGATGAGAATCAAAGCAAGCCTCCGTTCGAAATCAAATCGATCCCGCAATCCGAACCTAATGCGCCAACCGAGTTTACGCCTTCAAACATAGATCAGAACCAACCTGAAGCTGGAGACGGTGAATATTAATTCTGCTTTTCACACGGACATTCCTGTTTTTATTCGCTCCGACCGGTCGTTTTATCCAGCAGTCCCCTGCCTTTCATCCAGTCGGCGCAGCGAACCATCCAGCTTGAACAGGCGCCCTTGCCGATGCCCGGCCCGAATCCGTGGCCTCCTTTTTCGTAGATGTGCATTTCGGCAGGGACCTTGGCCTTTCGCAGCGCAAGATAGAAAGCGATGCTGTTCTCGGGCGGTACGCCGTTATCGTCATTTGCGTGAACCATGAACGTTGGCGGTGTTTCTGGTGTCACCTGCTTTTCGTTCGAAAAGTTCTCCACCAGGTTCTGATCGGGATTGTTGCCCAGCAGATTTCTTCGAGAGCCTTTATGCGTGTACCATTCGGTGAACGAAATGACCGGATACATCAGGATCATAAAATCAGGCCGGGCACTGCGGCGGTCTATCTCATCGGCCGGCTCACTGTATCGAGTATTGAAATGCGTGCCGGCGCTCGATGCCAGATGTCCCCCGGCTGAAAAGCCAATAATGCCGATTCGGCCGGGATCGACGCCCCACTGTTTCGCTCTGCTGCGAACTGTTCTTATCGCGCGCTGGGCGTCCTGAATCGGAGCCGGATGGCCGTAGCCGGCACCGCTATTACGATGGCGGTACTTGACAATAAAGCCCGCAACGCCGATAGAGTTGAGCCACTGGGCAATTTGGTATCCTTCGTGGTCCATCGCCAGATGGCCGTAACCGCCGCCGGGGAAAATCACCACCGCGGCGCCGGTTGCCTTTTCCTTTTCCGGCAGGTAGATTGTCAGCGTTGGTTTATCCCCGTCGTCACTGCCTTTGGCGCCCGGTGCGCCATTTGGCCATAGCAGTTCGACTTTATGCGAGGATGCCGCCTGGCCGGCCGGTATTGTTACAGCAAAAGTCATCGCAGTTATAATGCAGACGAGAGCGATTTTTATGTCACGATTCATCTTGTTCTCTCCTAAAAAAGGCCGTTAATGTTATCCGAATTAAAATCTGTACTCGGTAATAATTTTCTGTTTTTTTCATTTTGGCCTTAGTACTCTGTCATAATAAATTCTGTGGTTTGTCATTCCCGCGGAAGCGGGAATCCAGAATCGACAGCATATTGGATTCCGCATCAAGTGCGGAATGACAACCGACCTGACGAAAGTTGCCAGTTAATTAGTGTAACCTTTGTTTGCCGTATTGGGTATTAAAAATTTTGCAACCATAATTAAGGAGACGGCCATGCATTACCTGACAAAACTCAAATCAAAATGTCCCGGCCTGATAACACAATTATTGCTGATTGTTCTGGTGGCAAATCTTCCAGCCGTAAAAGCGCAGAAGCAGCCGCAACTTACAACACCGACCGGTGTAAGGCTGCTGAAAAACAAAAGTTTCGACGACAGCGAGCAGGCACGAAAGGAAATACTCGAATTATACAGGGATTTGCGACTGACGGACGTGCTTGACGGCATGGATTTGATCGGCCTGCAGGACATCTGCCTTATGAATAAAAACATCCGACCGTTGTGGCGGGACGTGGAAAAATTCACCCATCGAATCGTCGGATTTGCCATCACTGTTCGTCACGTGCCCACGGACGTTCGGGTCGGGCAAAATTCATTTGCAAACCTCGAAGGATTTAAAAAATTCAAATCCGAGCAGTATGGCAGAGCACCCGATGCCTGGCTCAGCACGGCAAAACCGGGGGACGTGGTCGTAATCGACGCCGGTGGTATTGATGAATGCGGTTTTATCGGCTCCAACAACAGTCTCGGATGGGCCGAAAAAGGCGTAATTGGAGTCGTGACAAACGGCGGCGCACGCGATACGGATGAAATCGTCAAAGTCAAAAAAATATCGGTGTACTGTAAAAACGGACACAGCTCTCGAGGCGTCCGCCCGGGAAGGCTTATCGCCGAGTCTTACAATTTCCCCATAAGTTGTGCCGGCGCGCTTGTTTTTCCCGGCGACCTGATTGTTGCCGACGGAGATGGGGTAATCGTCGTGCCAAGGCAGCACGCGCTGACGGTGGGAAAGCTCGCTCGTGAAATCAACACAGGCGACGAGAAAAGCCGTGCCGGCAGGTACAAGCGCCTCGGCATAAAACTCGATGAGACCGTGAAAGTTGAATAATCAGGCTTTTTTGCCAAATCGCCGGCTAATGAGTCTGTAAGACCATTAAATGGAGCCGAAGATCGTCTCATCAGGAGATTTTCCTTGACGCCAAAGCACATAATCTGATACTATAAATATGATTGTTAGCATTCGTAAGCTCTCAGCCTTGCAGCCGAAATGTTAATAGTATATTTCAGACTTTTCTCTTCAATTAGCAATTCTTGCAGGGTTTTTGAAGGAAGGAGGTGGAGTCGGGACGCAAAGCATTGTCACTGCCCGACAAAGACAGATATAACGAAGTTGATAGCTGTTATAAGTCTTTTTATATGCAACCAAAGCATAATCAATCGTTCAATTTTTGAAGGAGGTGTTCTAATGTATAAGAAATTGTTTTATGTGGCCTGTCTTTTCATAGTGCTGGGTGCGGCAGGTAATGTCACGGCCCAGATACTGGTGCACTATAAGCTCGATGAGACATCCGACAATGTCGCCGTTGACTCAAGCGGCAAAGGCAACGACGGTGAAATCGGCGCCGAACCGAACTGGGTCGAAGGCTGGATCGACGGAGCACTGAATTTCAGCGAGACCGACGCCAACTGCATTACCCTGCCGGCAGATAGAATGGGGCTGCGTTCGGATACGGGCACAGTGGCGTTCTGGGTGAATATGGATGAGGTGGCCGGGGGTATCAATACGATATTCTGGGGTGGTGACAATACCACCGGCGGCGGCTTCGGCCCGGAAAATGAAATGCACATACAAGTCGAAGTCGCTGTAGCAAACATCTGGACGGGCGGTGAGTTCGGATTTTATCTTCAGGGAGATCCCAATAACGTCCATCTTCATTCCGATCCAAACAAAGGAGATTCTCCGGGAGTCGAACCGGTGACACCGATTTTATTGCCTGACGGGCAATGGCATCACATTGCCGGTACGTGGGGCAACGAAGACGGCAATGCGAAGCTGTATTTTGACGGAATGTTACTCCATGAAATCCCCTACGACTGGACAAAGATAAGCTATCCGCTTACTCACATATATATAGGCCAGATGGCGGACGGAGGGCGCGTTTTCAGCGGCATGCTCGACGAAGTTCAAATCTACGGCGGGGCTCTGACGCCCGACGAGATTCAGATTGTTATGGCGGGTGGTGAAATCATAAATCTCAAGGCGGCCCTGCCGGAACCTGCCAACCAGGGAACGGATGTGCCGCGCGATACCGCCCTTGGCTGGCTCGCCGGGGACAAGGCCGACACGCATAACGTGTACTTCGGGGATAATTTCGATGATGTCAGCGAAGCCAGTGTAGATGATCCCCGTGCTGTTCTGGTCGGAGAAAATCTCGCTGATAATACTTTCGTTCTGCCGGACCTTCTCGAATTCAACAAGACCTATTACTGGCGTGTCGATGAAGTTAATGCTCCGCCCGAATCCGGGGTCACCAGAGGCAGCGTCTGGAGTTTTACGACGGTCAATTTCGTTGTCGTGGATGATTTCGAAGGCTACACCGATTATGCACCAGATGATATTTTCACCACGTGGAAAGACGGATACGGCATAGATGAAAACGGTGCCTTGATCGGATACGATATGCCGGATATCGACGCCGGCGAGCATTTCGTCGAGACCGAGATTATCCACGGCGGCACACAATCAATGCCGTATGTCTACAATAACACTGCGAAATATTCGGAAGCCTGGAGGGCGCTGGATTCGGTCCGTGACTGGACCGCCGACGATATCACAAGCCTGTCACTGTGGTTCAGGGGCAATCCGCCTTATGTCGGCAGCTTCACAGAAGACCCGGCCGGCACCTATACAATAACATCGACCGGCACGGATATCTGGGCCGATTCGGATGAGTTCCACTTCGCCTTCAGGCAGGCCGATGGTGCCGTTAAGATAATAGCAAAGGTCGATAGTCTTCAGAACACGCAGGAATTCGCCAAGGCAGGTGTGATGATTCGCGACACGCTGGATGCGGATTCCAAATACGTCGGAGTATTCATCACTCCTGAAAACGGCGTCCGGTTCCAGTATCGAACGGAAGACGGCGCTGTTACGGAAAGAGAATTCGTAGAAGAGATTACCGCACCCCAGTGGGTCAGTCTGGAGCGTACGTCGGGCGGGCTCATCAGGGCGAATTATTCTGCTGACGGTGCTACATGGAACCGTTTCGGCCTGGTACAGCTTGCCGTGACAAAGCCCGTTTACGCAGGCCTGGCGGTGACGAGTCATGATATTAATTTGACTTGCGAGGCGGTATTCTCCGAGGTCAGCTTCTCCGGCACTAATGTCACTGAGCAATGGGCTGACCAGGATATCGGCATGCTGAGCAATGACGCAGAGCCGATGTATGTGGCTTTGTACAACAGTACCGGTGATCCGGCGATAGTCTATCATGACGATCCGAACGTGGCACAGATAAACACCTGGACGGAATGGGTCATCCCGCTGCAGGAGTTCGCGGACAAGGGCGCGGACCTGACCGACGTTGACGAAATCGCGATCGGTTTCGGCGACAAAGACAATCCGCAGCTCAGCAGCGGAGACGGCACGATTTACTTCGATGATATCCGCTTGTACCGCCCGTTTCCTCCGGTAGTAGTTGACGTGGAGAACTTCAGTTTCGAACTGCCCGGCACAGAGAAAATCAAGGGCTGGAACGGCGAAGGAGTGGCTGATACTCCCGCCGTCGATATACCCGGCTGGAGCAGCGATGATGTTGTTGCCGACTCGGGAGTGGAAACCGGCTATTCACCTACCGACGGTGACTGGACCGCTTTTCTGATGAGCGGCGACCCTTCGGTCTGGCAGTTGACCGGCCATACGATTACCGAAGATGACGTTCTGGAACTGAAAGTAGATGCCAGGATTACCTGGGCAGCGACGACCCTGCTGATGAATCTCTATTATGACGACAACGGTACCAGAGTTACCATCGCGACCAGGGAAGTGACTCTTACAGACGAGATGCAGGAATATTCCCTGCTGTTTTCAGCAGCCGGTGCACCCGCATCGGTCGGCAAGCAGATAGGCATTGAATTTTCCAATTCCAGCTCCGGCGATACGTGGATTGGCCTGGATAATGTGCGTCTTGCAGCCCCGGCTGAGTAAATCGCCTGGACACAGTTGATTTGGTATTAACGTGGGGCCTATACTGATTTATTCGGTATAGGCCCTGCTTATATGCTTTAGATCATTTTCGAGTTATTGTGACTATTGAATTACCTCTTGTGGATTTTGCAGCCGGTCTTTAATGTAGCAGAGAAACTCTGCGGCATAGATTTCGCTTACCACTCTGCGGTCGGCGGCAACAGTCACGCTGAGTATTTTTCGCGCTGTTATTTCACCGTCCCTGCATACAACCGAAGGTATGACATTGCCGACAGACAAAATCGTGCTGGCCGGCGGCGGAATAATTCCCACGAAAGAATCTATGCCGTACGCGCCGAGATTACTCAGAGCGATAGTCTCGCCTTCGATTTCTTCAAGCGTCAGCTTATTGTCCCGTGCTCTATCGGTCAGAAGAGTTTCTTCCCGGCCTATCTCCGGCAACGTTTTGTCTGCGGCGTCCTTTACCACCGGCACAACAAGACCCTGTGGAGCATTAACTGCAAAACCGACATTAATGCGCTCGGCAATTTTTATGCTGTCGTCTTCCAGCCGGCCGACCACAAGGGGATATTTTTGTGCCGCAAGACCCAGAATGTGAATGTAAAAAGCGTTCGTGGTTATTCTTACGCCGAATGATTTTCTGAGTTTGGGCCGAAGGGCCATCAGCTCGGTTACATCCGCCTTGGCTTCGAGGTAAAAGCAGGGCTTGCTATGCTTGGATTTCAGCATCCTTCTGCCGATTAGCTTCTGTATCCTGGTTAACGGGACATACGTAGACATTTTAAGATTTTCGATGGCTAAGCCAAATTTTGATTAAAATGTGCACCTTTGTCATTTCGACCGAAGGGCCACAAAGTGGCCCGAAGTGGAGAAATCTATTAAAAGCAGATTTCTCGATTCCGCTTTGCTGCGCTCGAAATGACAAAAGTAAGCGCATTAACTATGCACTATTGGTATAATATCTTCATATCTCCACAGAACTCTCCACCGAGAGCCGTGGTACAATCCCGGCAATTATAGCCCGCCCGCCCGCCTTTGCAAGAAAGAAAGGATCGACAACATTAGCCGTCATAGAAAGCAACAAGAGAAAATTAGGGTGAATCAATTATGCTGCTCATGTGACTATCATCTGGAGCAAAGTAAAATTGCGTATATTTTCCCAGTTCGTTTTTTACCATATCAGTAATCACGCACGATTACCCCGTCCTTGCCGACGATGTACTCATCCGAGTTCTTGATCTTAAGATTGTAGACCTTGCCGGTATATGGTTCGGCTCTCACCGTAACACTCTTGATTTTTACGGTGCCATGGATAGTTCGCAAACTAAGGCCGCTTTTCAGGTCCTGTGCCGCGATCCATTCCCCGGTATCGAGCATGAAACAGTGAGCATCGACCACGCCGATGTGATTTCCGCTTTCCAGGATAATGTCACGATATTCGAATGTGCCGGTATGCTCCTGGACCTTCTCTACCAGATCCGGCCACGATCCCGGTGTTGTATATAGAGATCTGCGAACCGCTTGTCCTGTAACAACCTTGGAGATTGGCACGAGCATCCCATTTACCCACACAGGTGTCTCGGCAAGGAAACAGGTCATGCCTTTCGGATGAGGTGTAATGGGAGGATATGGGGATGCGTGTTTGTCGTAAGGAATGTGAACACCATCTACTTCAATCCGTAAATATTGCTCACCAAAGAAATCGTAAGTAGGACCGATAAATAATTCATTTGCATCTGTATAGTCCTCGTCGAAGCGTGACAATCCCCCAAAACCCCGCGCAATTAACAATCCTTTGAAGTAACATCTCATGAAATCTGATTCAAAATCTGGGACTCTAACGTTGGTGTAATTGAATCTCTCTGCTACTTCAATAATGCTCCGAATCAGTTTAAGTACATCTTCATTATAAAAACCGATCTCAATAGCCAAGCGACTTGCGAATTCAGTGTTTGCTTGTTCGTCTAAATACAAAACAGAAGGACCAACAGGTACATCAAGCGACAGGGATTCAGAATATTCTTGAGCGGGCCGCAGACGAACATACCGACTAGTTCTAAATTGATTTACCGCCCAGAACTCTGATACAATACCAATACATTTCATTATTACAAGGGTTTTGGCATCTTCGGCCAAATACACATCAATGTTACATGTGCTTTGTATGTTAACGCTATCGCAGATCCAAACATCATGGTCGGTATTGTTCTTAATCTTGTAGGACAACTCAAGTTTAGTGTCATTGATATCCAGATGGGTCAGTGCGATTGTGACTGAATTCACGTCATTCTGGTCAGCGGCATCTTCGCCATTCTGCCCATATGATGGTTGTGGAAATATAACTGATAAAACACCTGCTATCAGCACTAAAAATAAGATATATCTATTCATTTTTAATCTCCTCTATCGCAGCCGGAATTTCACAGAGCGGCCAATAACTTCTCTCGCCGTAAATTCAATCCTTGATGAGATACTCATAGTCCGCTTCTGCCTTTGTTATAGATATATAATAACACTCCCCTGCCTTAAATACAAGCGAAAAAGTGATAATACAAGAACGTTACTGTTGGCGATATATGGCTTTAAAGGAGAAACTTGAGGAGTAATGATTAGAATGAGTAAATTTTGATAGATTTCTCCACTTCGGGCCACTCTGTGGCCCTCCGGTCGAAATGACAATTACGCACATTTTAATCATAATTGGAATGATTGACCGATAAGGCGTCGGGGATTCTTCTAATTCGAATTGCTATCGATTTTGGGAATTTGTCTTTCTTTTATCCAGCAGTACAGAACTGGCACAACGAGCATAGTGAGTATCTCAATTGTCATGCCGCCGAAAGAAGGAATCGCCATCGGCACCATAATGTCCGAGCCGCGCCCCGTTGAGGTCAAAACGGGAATCAAAGCCAGTATAGTTGTAGCAGTTGTCATCAGGCAGGGGCGAATCCTGCGCATACCAGCCTGGATTACCATTTGACGAGTTTCATCTACACTCGCAGGGGCTTTGTCGCCGAAAGATTGCTTCAGATATGTACACATCACAACGCCATCGTCCGATGCAATCCCGAACAGTGCAAGGAATCCTACCCAGATTGCTACACTCAGATTGATCGGATGCATCTGGAACAGGTCCCGCATATTAACGCCGAACACGTCGAAGTCGAGGAACCAAGGCTGGCCGTAAAGCCAGATCATCAAAAAGCCGCCGCTCCAGGCAACGGCGATGCCGGAGAATATGAGCATGCTCATCGATACGGAATGAAATTGAAGATACAGAATCAAAAAGATAATCAAAAGCGCCAAAGGTAGAACTATAGAAAGCGTTTTCTGGGCACGAATCTGGTTCTCGTATGTGCCGGAGAAAGTGTAGTTGACACCTTCGGGAACGACAAACTCGCCTGTAGCGATTTTCTCGTCCAGGTACCGCAGGCATTGTTCGACGACGTCCACCTCCGCGTAGCCGGATTTTTTGTCGAATACGACGTATCCGAGAAGAAAAGTATCTTCGCTTTTTATCGCCTGCGGACCTCGCACGTAGCGAATCTCCGCCAATTGAATCAGCGGTATCTGCGTCCCATCGGCTGCCGGAATCAGAATTTTACCCAGTGTTTCGATACTGTCCCTGAGTTCCCGCATGTAGCGGATTCTAACCGCGTATCGCTCGCGGCCCTCAACAGTGGTCGTCACTCGCCTTCCGCCTATGGCAACTTCAATCACATCCTGAACCTGACCGATTGTCACCCCGTACCGGGCGATGGCCCGGCGGTCGATATCGATCTCCAGGTACGGCTTGCCGACAATGCGGTCCGCAATGACGGTCGAAAGCTCGACGCCGGGGACGTCTTTAAGAAAGCGTTCGATTTGAAGCCCGACCTGCTCGATTGTATCAAGGTCCGGCCCTTTGACCTTCACACCCATCGGGGCGCGCATGCCGCTTTGCAGCATTACAATTCGTGCTGCAATCGGCTGGAGCTTCGGCGCCGAAGTCGTGCCGGGAATCTGACCGGCCTTTACAATCTCGTCCCAGATATCATCCGGGCTTTTAATATGGTCTCGCCATTGTCTGAAAGGCCTGCCTTCGGGATCCGGAATTAGTTCGCCGTTCTCATCGCGGACAAATTGATTTGTCTTTCGGTCATACTTAAAGCGAATCGGGTGCCCACCTTTGTCGATGATATATTCTGACTTATAGTTGATTATCGTCTCAATCATCGAGATTGGTGCCGGGTCGAGCGCCGAATCCACCCGGCCGATTTTTCCAACCGCCGATTCGATTTCAGGAATGGAAGCGAATGCTGCATCCTGCTTCTGCAATACATCCAGACATTCGCCGATAGATGCGTGAGGCATGGTTGTGGGCATATACAGATACGATCCTTCATCTAAAGGCGGCATAAATTCCTTGCCGAGACCGGGAAAGGCATGTGCCGCCTTCGACCATACGGTATTGGCTTGCAACTGCTTCGGTACAAAGAAAAAGATTTTTGCAAAGCCCATCCAGATTACGCCGCCAAATATAACAAGTAGCACGGGTATCGACAGAAACAGAACTTTGTGCTCCAGACACCATGCCAGGATGTGTCCGTAGAATTTCTGGAATATCCTGAAGAACAACAGCAGTCCGCCGATTAGTAGAGTGACAAATATGAGGTTTCGCACCATACCTTTAATCGGCCCGAGCGGCAGCCAGTGGCTGGTCAGGATTACGCCGACGACAATTACCGCCAGGATGTTGGCAAGGACAGGCAACAGGCCTTCTACCTTTTTCGGGATTCGGTTAGAAATCAGATGATAAAGAGCGATGGCGCCTATTAGAATTCCTGTCCACCAGGTTAACTTAAAGGCCGCTGCGACGGCAGTAACAATCAGAATGGTCCCCAGGATGTATCGCTTCGCTCTTTTAAGCGTCACTTTCTTAGTAAAGAGAATATGTGCCGCCGGCGGAAGAATCGTCAACGCCACGATGATCGAAGCGATGAGCGCGAATGTTTTGGTAAAAGCCAGCGGCTTGAACAGTTTGCCTTCGGGGCCTGTCATCGTAAATACCGGCAGAAAACTGACAACTGTTGTAGCGACAGCAGTAAGTACCGCCCCGCCGACTTCGGTCGCCGCATTGTAGACGACTTCCAGCGAATTTTCATCTGGCCCGGCCTCATCGAGTCGCTTGAGGATGTTCTCACAAATGACGATGCCCATATCCACCATGGTACCGATAGCAATCGCAATTCCCGACAGCGCCACAACGTTCGCGTCGACCCGGCCGGCCTTCATTGCGATAAAGCACATCAGCACAGCCAGCGGAAGAAGTGCGCTGATAAGCGCCGAGCTGCGAAGGTGCATCACCAGCACGATTACGACTATGATGGTGACTAATATTTCCTCGGTCAGAGCGGTGCTCAGAGTACCCAAGGTTTCATAGATTAATCCCGTCCGGTCATAGAACGGCACAATTGTCACCTGTGAGACCGTCCCATCGTCCAGCGTCTTTTTGGGCAGGCCGGCGGATATCTCCTCGATCCTGGCTTTTACGTTCTTGATGGCTTCGAGCGGATTGTAGCCGTAGCGGACAACGACCACGCCGCCCACCGCTTCTGCTCCACCTTTATCAAGCGCGCCGCGCCGCAGCGCCGGGCCGTAAGAGACTTTAGCCAGGTCCTTGATGTAAATCGGGACATTATCGTTGACCTTGACGACGGTCATCTCGATATCTGGTATGGCCTTGAAGAAACCCAGCCCGCGAATTACGTACTCGACCTTGTTAATTTCAATAGTGCGGGCGCCGACGTCGATATTGGAAGACCTGACCGCCTTGAATATGTCGCCCAGAGCAACGTTGTGGGCGCGCATCGCATCCGGGTCCACATCGATCTGGTACTCCCTGACAAAACCTCCGACAGATGCGACCTCACTGACACCTTCGGCGCTAAGCAGGCTGTAGCGGACGTACCAATCCTGTACTGTCCGCAACTCATCCGGGTCCCACCCGCCGGCGGGATTGCCGTCCGGGTCCCGGCCTTCGAGCGTGTACCAGAAGATCTGCCCCAGAGCGGTCGCATCAGGCCCCAGCATCGGTTTGACGCCTTCCGGCACGGTCCCGGCCGGCAGACTGTTGAGCTTTTCCAGGACCCGGCTTCGGGACCAGTAGAAATCGATGCCTTCATCAAAGATTATGTATACGCTCGAAAAGCCGAAGAACGAATAGCTGCGCACGGTTTTGACGCCGGGAATGCCGAGCAGCGAGACCGTCAGCGGATATGTAATCTGGTCCTCGACGTCCTGCGGCGAGCGACCCATCCATTCTGTGAAAACTATCTGCTGGTTTTCGCCGATATCCGGAATGGCATCGACCGGCACCGGATCGCGAGGCATGCCCCAGATGTCCCAATCGAACGGAGCAACGTAAAGTCCCGCGCCCACAATAAGGACAACAAGGAGCCCCACGACCAGTTTGTTCTCAAGACAAAACCGGATCAGCCTGCTCAGCGGACCTGTAGATTGATCTTCGATGTTTATCAGTCGCTCGTCCATTTATATTTACATCTTTGCCTATTGATTGAACTGAGGCAGCTTGGCAACGTACTGCTCGGGAGCTGCTTCGAATTTCTCCTTGCAGGGATCGCAGCAGAAATACACCTTTTTGCCCTGGTACTCGACGAAGATTGCCTTGTTAATTGCTCCACCCATGACCGGACATTCGGTCTGCTCAGCCGCGGCAACAACTTCTTCGGCCGCCTCTTGGGCCATGTCAGCATGGTCATGTCCTTCGTGTTCCTCCGTTGTCATCGTCTCTGTCGATGTCTCGGTGGGAGTCGGCTCGGACTTCTTACAGCCATTCAACATAAGCAGCCCAATGGACAAAACCACCATTAATAATGTAATCTTTCTTGCGTTCATGATCGTTCTCCTTATAAAAAATGGTTCATCATTTTCATCATTTCTTTTTGACATTGATTTCTTCGGTCACTTCGCCGCACTTTAGCATCGAAGCTCCGAAATAAGGATTTCGTATTTCATTGTCCGCCTGCAGCCAGTCCGCTCCCTTGTTGTTAAACGACATCGGGCAGTGGATCCTGTAGAGCTGCTGGGTTTCAGGGATCCCGAATTGCGCGACTACGGCAATCAATTCGTTCGAGAGTGTCTCAAACGCTTTTCGTGCAGCGTCAATCTCAGCGGCGCTTTGTATCGCATCCAGGGCTTTGTTCATCTTCGTGTTGCGTTCCATCCACAAATCATGGGACTTGTCAATCAGCAGACTCATATCAATTCCAGACAGCGCTTTTATTGTGGATTTAGCCGATGCGACGGCACGGCCCATATCGTCACCGGCTAACGCCTCGTGCAGCGATAAATACTTCTCAACAACCGCCCCGATTTGTACTCGGAATTCTTCCGAAACTTTAATAATTTCATACGCCGGACCGCTTTTGGCGCTCATCATACTGGGCTTGGCCTGGATCTGAAGGGCCGAATCAATCTTGAAGTTACCCTTATTAACGACAAGCACGCCCTCGACCAGGCCATCTTTAACCAGGTAATACTCTCCGGCCCTGGGGCCGAGAGTCACTTGCCGCCCTTCGAAGGTCGGCTTTTCTTTATCCGGCAATTGAACATAAACCACGGCGCGGGCTCCCGTAATCAAAGGTGCCGATACCGGAATCACCAGCGGAGCTTCATTAGGCGTATCGACGACGTAGCCAAGCGATTCGGTAGTCACCAGGTCCATGCCGCAGATATCACAGCTTGCTTCTTCGGCCTTAACCACTGCCGGATGCATCGGGCAAATCCACTTGCCCGCCATATCAGGGACCATAACTTTGCCGCCCATTGCGACGCCGGAGCGAACGATTGCTCTTACGAACATTCCGGGCTTGAGCCTGCCGTCAGCATTATCTACATTAACCCGCAGCTTTACGGTTCTTGTCTTTTCGTTAAGCAACGGATCGATAAAGCTGATTTTGCCTTTGAAGACTTCTCCCGGATAAGCCTCGGCTATGAACGCTACATCCTGGCCGTACCGAATCCACGGCAAATCCGATTCGTAAGCATCCAGCTTTACCCATAAGTGCGAAAGGTCCGCCACCTGATATATTGGTGTCCCTGTATTGACATAAAGACCTTCAGCAGCGTTCTTATGGATTACAACACCGCCCATCGGTGAGTAAATTGTAATGTGAGTGACAGGTTTTCCGGAGCCTTCGATTTTGCCGATCTGCTCATCGTTCAGGCCGAGCAGCTTCAGCTTCTCTCTGGCCGCCTCCAGTGTCGCTAGGGTAGTTCGCCTCACCAGCTCGGAGGTTGCAGTTTTGACATTTTCCGCCGCTTTTAAAGCTTGTAGAAGCTCAGCCTGGGCGCTGATTAGCTCGGGGCTGTAAAGGTCGACCATGTGGTCGCCCTTGCTTACCGTAATGCCGGTAAAATCGACGTAAAGGCGGTCGATTCTGCCCGGCACCCAGGCCGTGATATTCTTAATGCGAGTCTCGTCGTAATCTACCTTGCCGACCATGCGAATCTCGGCTTCGACGAATTTGCGCTCGACCGACGTGGTCTCGATTTCCATCAGCTTGATGGCCTCTTGAGAGAAGGAAATCTGCCGCTCGCCAACGTCACCACTCTCGGAAGTGACAGGAATCAAATCCATAAAACAAATAGGGCATTTACCCTGCCTGGGCTGGCGAATCTGTGGGTGCATTGAACAGGTCCACGATTTTGTTGCTTCGCTTTGTCCCGTTTCAGAGCTGTGCTCATGCCCGGCGTCCGAAGGAATTGAAACCCGAAAGCCCCGAACCACGTAGCCAACAACAAAGGCCGCGATAATAATCAGTATTACCTTCAAAACGCCCCATTTGAAACTTGCTTTTGGATTTGAGTTTTTCATGTTAACCACCTTCAAATCTTTTTGTTTCATACCAATATAGTAGGAATTTTGTTCAGTAACTAAAATTTGTCAAGGAAAATAAGTGTTTACGGAAATCTAAAACAACTTTTTAAATAACCTTGCCGGTTTTATTTCGCTATAACTCAGCTCCCACGAACATTTCCAGCCTGGCCAATTCCTGCTGATTGTCGGTCGTTGCCCTTTCGTAATACAATTGAAACTCGAGCAGTTTCTGCTGGGCGTTAATCAAGCTCAGAAAATCAATAGTGCTGGCTTTATACGCAATCTCCGATGCCCCCAGCAGCTCTTCGGCCTTCGGTATCAGGATATCTCCATAGAGCTTTCGCTTTCTGTCACTATCCTCGAAATCATAAAGCGCCCGTTCGGTACGGGCGATTATTGTGTTTTCCGCCTCTTTTTTCTGATGTGATGCTTTCAGGACATTTGCTTTGGCCTGCAGCTCAGCGGCCTTATAACCTTCCCGCCAGATGGGCAGGTTCATTGTGAACATAAGGATAATCGGATCTTTCCCGCTGTCACTGACGCCTGGATTCATTGCACTTGCCGTATCGGTCCAGCCGACACCCACGCCCACGTCCGGCCAGAATTTCTTCTTTGCCAGATCGATTTTATTCTTTGCCGCTTCCAATTCGAAGTCCAGTGCTTCAAGCTCGGGATTTTTCAGCCGCAGCAATTCGATCATCTTGTCACGGCTTATTTGTGCCGTCCGGAATTCCGCTTTGCGAGGCCACGGCAACATTTCAAGACTTTGCCTGTTCAACACAGCATTGAGCCGGGCGACGATTGGCTTTCGCAGCTCTTCAAGTGTTTTCAACCTGTCTTCGAGTTTTGCCAGCTCTATCTGCGCACGAATCACATCAGGGTGGCCGGTCGCCGCAGCCGTGTATTTTGTCCGCGCTACCTCTTCAAAATGCTGAATCAATTCGAGATTTTCCTTCGCTATCTCAATCGCCCTCGCCAGGTAGGCGTATTCGTAAAAAGAATCTTTAACTTCTGCGAAAAGCTTAAGTTTTGCCGCTTCATATCGTTTCCGGGCGGCTTTGGCAATAGCAGCAGCAGCATCGGTTCGGGCCTCAATCTCGCCGAACCACGGAAACGTCTGCATGATTTCAAGCCTGTTCCTCTGCGGTCCGACCCTCGTTTCGATCTCTTCGATAAAATATCCATAGGTGAATTTAGGGTCCGGCAGCGATTTTGCCTGGGGCACCTGCTCGACGGCAATCTTCCACTGCTCGAACGCGACTTGAAGGCCGGCATTGTTCTTCGCTGCAAAGGCAAGATAATCTTCGAGTTCGACTGGAGCATTGGAATGCTCCGATGACTCAGAGACACCCGCACTGTGTGTAAGTACCAGGGCAATAATTCCTGTTATAAAGACTATTTTTCGTTTCATGCTTAGCACTCCCAATTATCCTCGGCGAGTCCGGTTTATAAGAGCGAGAATTTCATCCAGTTTCTGCTGCTTTTGCTTCTCAGAATGTCCTGTTATAGCTGTAGTTATGCAGTGCTTGAAGTGCTTCTGTAAAATCTTTTCTTCCACGCTGGTAAGAGCACCTTTAACAGCAAGAATCTGGTTCAGAATGTCAATACAATATTGACGGTCTTTAATCATCCTTTGCACGCCGCGGACCTGCCCTTCGATTCGCTTTAATGCAGTAATATTATCCTGATGGTCCGGGTTCTGTGCCATTTTTAGTGCCTTTCTCGTACGGGCGGTTCGCGAACCGCCCGTACTACTGGTTTTTATATACCCCCCTGGGGTATATTGTGTTCGAAAAATATCCGACTATTTCTCTATGATATATAGGAATTCCTAAGAATTGTTTAATAACCGTTAAAAATTGGGGATTACAGCAGAATTTTTAACATGATCGCCTTATCTCTGTCGAAGGGTGCTGCTGCGCAGAGACAAATCTTCGTTTCCGGCTAAATATCCTCTTACGGCTGCGATTCCTCATCAGGTCGATACAGCCGGATATCGTCAAAGAACATTGTACCTGAACCACCAGCAGTAGTCGTATCGTCTTTAATACCGAAGCCGATAGCAATCCGGTCGATATCGGTCAGGTTCACACCCTGTTCCGAAAATTCCTGCAGGGGGATTACCCACTCCGTCCAAATGTTTGTCTGTGCTGAATCAGGATCATCATGGTACACTACTGCAGGATCGCCGGCTGTATTGGACACGGCTACATACATCGGCTCGGCATCATTGCTGATTATGCCGATGTCCTGATTCGTCCACTGCCCGCTGACATTACCGGAAGTTGTGACGTTGGTAAATACGGCCTCGCATGTCCGAGTTGTGTTATGGCTGGTCAGCGCCAGGCCGATATAGACTTGTGAACTCATCGGGATATACTCCGGAGTGGAACCCTTTACCGGCTGCCAGCTTGAACCGTTTACCGAATGAGAAACAGTAAAGTTGCCGGAAATGTGGCGTTCTAATTTCACCCAGCATGGTGTAGTTATACCGTCCTGTTTAGTGCTGAAACTAATGTCGTTCGTCGTATTACGGCCCTGAGATGCGACGCCGTTGCCGGGTGTAACACAAGCGAAAGCATGCTTCGAGCCAGGTTCCAGCGTCTCACGAATCATTACACCGGCCTTGGCCCAAACGTCTGTGTCCTGAACGCTCATTACTCTGGCTGTTATTGAGCCAACACCGGTTAGCGTCTTGCATGCATAATGGAATTGATCGGACTTGCCCCAGATATTTGCACCGGAGGCCGTCATAGTGTAAGTGCCCATCGGAGCTTCTGTGAAACTGCCGACGTATGCCGGGTAGCCTCTGAACCACAGCGACAATTCTGTAACAGCTCCTGCTGTGAAGTCTCGCCCGGAACCATCCAACTTCCTGCCTGCTTCTGAATAATTTGCCGCGCCTGTGTTGTCATAGAAATACGGCATTGACTGGTCTCCATTATGAACAATTGCAGTCTCAACGAAATCCGGCTCATCATAACCAATCAAAGCACCGTTTGTATCGATATTATATCCGTCTTTCCACGTACTAAAAATATCGTCGGGTTGATAGTTATTATAATCCTCAAAATCGTCCACTATAATGAAGTCCGCAGTCGTGAAACTCCAGACAAGGCCCTTAACCACACCTGTATTGTAGATTGCATCGATGCGCCAGTAATAGTCGTTTTGCAAAGAAAGCTTTCCGGGATCGTAGCTCTCGACACCACGGGCCTTATTGCCTTTGTACTCGGGCGAGGCAGTCGTGGCATTCCTCACTGCGTCTTTATCAGTTCCGAAGTACACATCATGCGATACAGCAGTAGTCGCCGGCGTGAAGTTGAGGGTTGAATTCACCTGTACATCGATCGCGCCGTTTGTCGGCTGCAAACTGCCGGCAGCGCCCGGTGTCGTAAAGCCCCAAACATCGCCTTTGTATGTGGCGATGTCGTCATGCTCATCTACCCTCCAGTAATAAACCTTCTCCAATTCGAGAGGGCCCGGGGTATAGGTTGCAGGATCCTGTGGAAATGCAGCGGCGGCATTGTATACATCGTCAAAATTGTCACCGAAGTACACAGTGTGCAATTCGGCGCCGAGACCTGCCGTCCAGCTAAGAGTCACGTCCGAGTCCACGAATTCGTCACCATCAGCGGGATCAGGATAACAAGCTGTCCTGGGGAGAATCCGGAAGCTCCAGATGTCGCCTTTGTGCTTTGTGCCGTCCGCTTCGAGTTCATCGATTCGCCAGTAATAAGTTATACCAGGAACAAGACCATCCGGATAGGGAGATCCAGCAGATCCGGTAATAAAAGACGTTAAGGCCTGGTTGCCTTGAAATGTCCCGTTTGTTCCTGTGTTCACATCGTCAAAACTGCTGCCCAAGTACACATCGTGCGAAACCGCAGTATCCCCCGGCGACCATCCAAGACTCACCGAGGTATCGTTATAAAGGCTGCCGTCAGCGGGGTTGGGATTATATGCCTTTGTCATAACCTTTCTTGTGGCTGTAAGAGTTGCATTTATTGTGAACTTGCCGTCTCCCAAAGCCTCGATATCGTGGTCATCGTAGCCGCGACCGACAATACCCAAAAATACATATATTCCCTCGCCAGCATAAACATCAAGGGTACCGGAGCGTGCTGGATTGTCTTCGTCGAGATCATTACAATCGGCGTTAAAAGAACCTGAAGAACTCTCTATATAAAGCTGCCATAACCACATACTATTCCAGGTCTCATTCGGAAATGAAACATCTATTTGCAGACTACACGGTGTTCCTGTTGGAAATTCATCAATTCGAAGCAATCCTTCTACTATACCGTTGGCATCCTGGTAAAAATACTGTATGTACTCGGCCTCCCATCCAATATCGAATTCGTACGAACCGGTAACTTCGGCAGATAGAACTACTTCTTTCGGCTTGACAGAAGCATCCGCTAAAGCGGAAATCCCCACATTACCACCCCAAAATTTGGTTTCCGAATAGTAGGCCGTAGCATAAGATTGAGCGTTATTAGCTTCTTTGGGTTGAACGTCAAAGCCATAGCCACCAAACCACCCGACCTCAACCCGGGCATTGGCATTCGTGATGTAATCAAACGTGAGTGCACGGACAGGTTGTGGCAGAACACACAATAGCAGGATAGATACTGCCAAAATAAATGATTTACTGCTTTGCATTGTCTCGCCTCCTTTTATTTTTTACCGACCTGACTAAAGAAAAGACATTTCGATCCCTCTATAAGAAATATTGTAATTCAATATTTATAGTAGTGCAAGACAATTTTACATCCGAAAGGCTTTTCTTTGGTAGCATTTATATGTTGCAAGACTTGCAAAATATGCAGAGACAGCGTATAAATTAAGCCGTTATGGCAAAGGATGTAAGCAAACAAATTGAGCGGCTTCGTAAGGAGATTCGTGAGCACGATTACCTCTATTATGTGCTGAATCAGCCCAAAATCAGCGACCGGCAATACGACAAGCTATTTACCGAGCTGAAAGAGCTGGAAGCGGAGAATCCGCAATTTGTAACCGCCGATTCGCCGACTCAGCGTATTTCTGATAGGCCGTTGGAAGGTTTCGCAACGGTAAGACACGCCGTGCCGATGCTTAGCATGGATAACACATACAACGCTGATGAGCTAAGGGCGTTCGATGAGAGAGTTGCAAAGCAGCTTGGTAGTAAGGATTATGACTATGTTATCGAACTGAAAATCGACGGGCTTGCAATAAGCCTTCGCTACGAAGATGGTACTCTAATCACAGCAGCCACCCGCGGCAACGGCGAGGTGGGCGATGATGTTACTGCCAACGTGCGAACAATCAGAGCGGTTCCGCTCGTTTTGCTGGATGGCGGCAAAATTCCCGCAGTGCTCGAAGTCCGCGGTGAGGTTTATATGCCCACAAGCTCATTCGCCGAGCTAAACAGACTTCGCATCGAAGCGGGCGAGCCGGCATTCGCCAATCCGCGAAATGCTGCTGCAGGCTCTTTGAAATTGCTCGATGCGAGAATCACCGCAGCGAGGAACCTGTCTTTTTTCGCATATGCCACCGGCCAGGTTTCAGAAACGCTGGTTGCAAATCACTACGAGAGCCTTCAGAGATTCAAAGAGTTCGGACTGCCGGTAAATCCGAATATTCAAAAAGCAAGAGATGTCAACGAAGCCATCGAGATTTGTGATAGCTGGAACGAGAAGAGAACGTCGCTTGATTATCAGATCGACGGCATGGTTATAAAGATAAACCGCTTCGAGCAGCGGGACATCCTCGGCGCTACCGGCCGGGCGCCTCGCTGGTGCATTTCCTATAAATTCGCCGCCGAGCAGGCCGAGACTACCGTCGAATCCATTGATGTGCAGGTCGGCAAGAGCGGGATTTTAACACCGGTTGCGAATTTAACACCAGTGCTGCTGGCAGGAACAACCGTCAAACGTGCCAGCCTGCACAATTTTGACGAGATGAAACGTTTGGGCGTCGGACAAGGTGACACGGTAATCATCGAGAAGGCCGGAGAAATCATACCGCAAGTCATCGAGGTAAAGTCAAAAGCTTCTGAAAGCGCTCCTGTATTTGAGATACCCAAAACGTGCCCGATTTGCGGCTCAAAAGCAGTCAAAGATGAGGAGGGCGTATATATCAGATGCATTAACCGGGACTGTCCGGGTCAGTTAAAAGAGCGCCTTAAATATTTTGCCGGGCGCGGGCAGATGGACATCGAGCATCTTGGTCCGGCCCTTATCGACCAACTGATAGAGAATGGTCTGGTTGGTAATTTCGCTGACCTTTATAAGCTCAGCAAAGCCCAGCTTGTCGGGCTGGAGCGAATGGCCGAGAAAAGTGCCGCCAATGTAATAAACGCAATAGAAGAAAGCAAAACCCGCCCGCTATGGCGTTTGGTTGCTGGACTGGGAATCCGTCATATCGGGGGACAGTCAGCACAAATACTGGCCGAACATTTCGGCTCATTGGAAGTGCTGATGGCGGCAGGTGAAGAATATCTGGCGGAGATAGACCAGATCGGGCCGACGATGGCAAAAAGTATCTATGAATATTTTCACGATCCCGAGAATCAATCCGTGATCGAGAAGCTATTAGATGCCAAAGTAAAGCCTGAACGTCCAAGGACTCAACGTTCTCAAAAACTTGCCGGAAAGACAATCGTTGTCACCGGGACGCTGGAGAATTTCAGCCGGCAGCAGGCCGAGCAGGCAATCAGGCAGGCCGGAGGAAAGTCATCGAGCTCCGTCAGCAAAAAAACTGATTTTGTGCTGGCCGGCGAGAATCCGGGCAGTAAACTGGACAAGGCAGGGAAACTCGGAGTCCAGGTGATAGACGAAAAGCAGTTTATGAAAATTATTGAAGAATAGCTACAAACCCGGCTTAACGGATTTAATGACTTGACAAAGAGCCCGTAACTTGTTCGAATTGTAAAATATATACTCAGCAAAGAAAGGTTGGCCCACTCTCAAAAGGATGCTGTAAAATGAGTGTCAATGACGAGAAGTATATGGAGATGGCGTTGAGACTGGCCCGACGGGGCATAAGCTCGGTGGAGCCGAATCCCGCGGTCGGCGCCATCATCATCAAAGCCAATCAGATTATCGGCAGAGGCTACCACAAGAAGTTCGGCGGACCCCATGCGGAAATTAATGCTCTCGAAGACTGCCGATCACTCGGTGTCAAGCCGAACGGTGCTACGATGTACGTCACTCTCGAACCATGCTCTCATCAGGGCAAGACCGGCCCATGCACGGAGGCTATCATATCGGCCGGTATTTCGAAAGTTTTCGTTGCAATGACCGATCCGTCGGAGCACGCAAACGGCAGAGGCATCGAACAATTACGCCGGGCCGGCATCGAAGTGCATACAGGAATTTGTGAAGCCCAGGCGAAGATGCTCAACGCTCCTTTTGTTAAATACACCACTACCGGCAAGTGCTGGGTGACATTGAAATGGGCCCAGAGCATCGACGGCAAGGTCGCCTGGGCTGACGGAATCGATGATCGGAAGTGGATTTCCAACGAGCATAGCAGAAGAGACACGCACAAATTACGCCGGCGTGCCCAGGCAATCCTGGTCGGCATCAACACGGTAATCGCCGATGATCCGCTATTGACGGCCCGGCCCGACAAAGGCAAAAAGCCTGCCAGAATCGTAATGGACAGCTTTCTTAGAATTCCGCCGGACTGCCAGCTCCTTGCGACGATTGATCAAGGCCCGGTCGTAATCTATACGAGCCAAAAATCGATCCAGGCGAGTCCCTATGTAGCCCAGGAACTCACGGACAAAGGAGTCGAGCTGCTTGCCTACCCGGATACACATGGCCGTTCCAACCTGCATTTTCTTCTCGCCGAACTGAGTGAACGTGGTATTACTCAATTACTCGTCGAAGGCGGGCCGACCGTATTGACGTCGTTCCTGAAGGAGAACCTTGCCGACGAAATCATCGTTTACGTCGCGCCTAAAATACTCGGATCTCAGAGCAGCATCGGCATAACAAGGCCAATGGCGGAACTATCGAAAGCTATTAATCTGCATAACGTTGAGGTCGATCGTTTCGGCGAAGATATACGTTTTCGCGGCCTGACCGAAAAAGCGATAGACGAAATGACCACTACCCCCGAGAACAGCTTCGAGATTCACACGGTTTCGGAGCCGGTCAATGAATAAGAGGCAGGTAGTCAGGCTGGCGATCGAGGGACGCGAAGTTCCGTATGTTCCCTGGCACTGCACTTTTACCCTCGAAGCGGCCGAGAAGCTGCAAAAGCATTTTGGCCGCGATGATCTGGAGCAGGTCCTGGATAACCATTTTGTCAAGCTGGGTCGTGATATAGGTTTTTTTACCGCTCTCGGCAACGACCGTTTTCGCGACGTCTTCGGCGTCGTCTGGGACCGTAGCGTGGATAAAGATATCGGTATAGTCGAAGGCTGCGTTTTGCCGGAGCCCACACTTCGGGGCTATGATTTCCCTGATCCATTGAACAACCTTTTCTTTGCCGACATTCCAGAGAAATTATCACGGTACGCCGATTGCTTACGTGTCTTCAAAATCGGCTTTTCGTTGTACGAGCGGGCCTGGTCGCTGCGCGGGATGGAGAACCTGATGATGGATTTTCTTGACCATCCTGACTTTGTGCGGCAATTGCTGCGTTCTATAGCTGACTATAACATTGCCCATTTCACTGAAGCTTTGAAATACGATATTGATGCTGTCTATTTCGGCGACGACTGGGGCCAGCAGACGAGCCTGCAAATGGGGCCAAAGCTCTGGCGGCAGTTCATCTTCCCTGAGCTGAAGCGGATGTACTTGCCGGTTCGTGACGCCGGCAAATGTGTTTTCATACATTCGTGCGGCAAGGTGGACGAGCTTTTCGACGACCTGATCGACATCGGGCTGAACTGCTTCAATCCGTTCCAGCCCGAGGTTATGGACGTCTTCGACATTCTGAAAAGTTATCATGGCCGGCTTGCATTCCACGGCGGACTTTCCACACAGCGAACGCTGCCGTACGGCTCGGTCGAAGACGTGAGCGACGCAACGAGAAAGCTCCTGGACGCCGGCGCCGACGGCGGATACGTCTTCGCCCCGGCACACGCTGTTGAAGGTGATGTCCCGCTGGAAAACATGCTGGCTTTCATAGAAGTTCTCCATGCCCAGCCGGGCTACGAAAGACAATAATGTTATATTCACTTATATAGTGAGGACTACACAAAGTGCAACGAATAGTTTTTGCAGATTCATGGTCTGATTTTTTTGCCGGATTCGATCTCAAATCGTTCGAAGATTTCTTCGAGAACCTGCCGGCAAAAACCATCGGCGTAAACAGGAAACGAAATGTCAGTTCGTTCAGCCTCGGCCCGGATTCGCGGAAAAAGCAGTTTTTCATGAAGCGTTTTTCTCATCCACATTTCAAAGACATGTTATTCAGTTGGCGTAATATCGGCCGGCCGTGCTCGCAAGGCCGGTACGAATGGGAAAACGCCAGTCTGCTTCTTGATAACGGCATCGAAACTTACCACCCAGTATGCTTCGGCGAAAAAATGACGTACGGCATAGAAGACAGCTCCTTCTTTGTCACCGAAGAGCTGCAATCCCAATGCATGACAGATTTTGTCCGGGAGAACTGGGCCGGTTTCCGACAGCAGCAGAAGGAGAAAATCATAACCGGCCTGGCAGCATTTATTCGCAAAATTCATGATTCGAATATTTGCCTGCCGGACCTGTACATCTGGCACATTTACATCGCCGAAAACGCCGGTGAATATGAATATGCTGTTATAGACCTGCACCGGATGTCACGCAATGTCACCAACAGGCGCCTGAAGATAAAGAATCTCGGCCGGATGCACCACAGCATGCTCGACAGATACTTCGACGAAGAACTAAAACAGTTGCTGGTCGAATCTTATGTCGCTGACGACCAAGGCAGTGACGTCCCGAAGCTGCTTGCTCAGGTCAAAAAGTACTCGGATATAATCTCTGCCAGGCGAAAGAAAGTACAATATTAAGTGCCGACATATTTAGCGGGCTGCTCATTTGATAAGCTTTAGAATCTCATCGAGGTCGTTCGGGGCCTCTATCGGCGGATTGCTGAACTGTCCCTGCTTGTCCTTGTGGTAGTTGACCGTTCTGTCCGGGTCTTTCAATGCATGTCCCGTCAGGACACAGGCTACCCTCTGGCCGGCACCAATCAGCCCTTCGGCCCGGAGATGTTTAAGACCGGCAATAGTAGCCGCCGAGGCGGGCTCACAGCCCAGGCCGTGCTTGCCTATAATCGCCTTGGCGTTGAGAATCTCTTCGTCCGTCACCGCGCGGACGACGCCGTCGCAGACTTTTATCGCCCGCAGGCATTTTTTCAGATTGACCGGTCTGGATATTTCTATCGCCGAAGCGCATGTATGCGGCGAAAAGTTCCGGGCGGTCAAATCAGCGTAATAGTCGTCGATGATTGCCTGGTCAACATTGCCGTCATTCCACGCAAGCTTTTTGTTATTGACCAGGTCGGTCAAAGTGTCGGCACCGGTGGCGTTAATTATCGCCATTCGTGGAATCCGCTCGATCAAGCCCAATTGTTTCAATTCCATAAAGGCCTTGCCGAAGGCGCTGGAGTTTCCGAGATTTCCACCGGGCACAACGATCCAGTCCGGCACTTCCCAGCCCAGCCCCTCGATTATGCGATACATAATGGTCTTCTGCCCTTCGAGCCGGAACGGATTCAGTGAGTTGAGCAGGTACAATCCGAGCTTCGTGCAGACATCCTGGACCTGCCTCATACAATCGTCGAAGTCACCGAGTATTTGAATCGTCCGGGCACCGTAATCCATGGCCTGGCTGAGCTTGCCGAACGCTATTCTTCCCGAGCCGATAAAGACGGTGCATTTGATGTCGCAGCTATGAGCGTACAATGCCACCGATGCCGAAGTGTTGCCCGTCGATGCGCACGCGCTCGAGATGGCGCTGACCATTTTCGCATGGCTGAACGCCGCGGTCATCCCGTTGTCCTTGAACGAGCCGGAGGGATTCAGCCCTTCGTATTGCAGAAACAAACACCCGGCTCTCACATCGACATATTTAGCGACAGCATCGTTTTGCTGCAGGATTGTCTGGCCTTCGCCTATTGTTACCTTATTCTCGTCTTCGCAAAAATTAAGCAGTTCCCGGAACCGCCAGACACCTGAAAAATCCAGCGGATTATCCCGGGTTGCCCAGCGTTTTGCGAACTCGCTCATTTTGCTGGGAACATAAATATCGTCCCAGTTATAGCGGATATCCAGCAATTCACCGCAGGATGGACATTTAAACATCGCCTGACCGCAGTCAAATTCCGCCCCACAGCCGGGATTTATACACTTTTGATAGGCTGCATCAGTCATATTCTCGTTTCTCGTATCGTATAACTCGTATTGCTTAGATCGTATGTCGAACGGCGACATACGACGTCAATGGCCTTGTCAGCACAACTTTGTCATTATAAACGATGAATCAGCCTGCCGATACAGAAATTGGCTTTGTTTTTCAAATCACTATTTTTCTCAACAGTCGGACTCTGTGGGGCAGCCTCAAAGCCACAGGCTTTGGGGATGGTTCTAGCCAGGACGATGCGTTACATCGCGTAGTGGAGGAATCTGGATAACGTCTGTCTAAAGTCTTCGGATTCGAGATTTGTTTTGATGTTTAGTGATAGCCGGCGCCGGGATATAAAATATTCAGAGCCAGCAAATGCGCCGGGCCTAAGATCACGCCCATCAGACGCCATGCTACGACCAAACCGATTATTCTAAAACCCGGCTGGTGCAACAGTTGTGTATAGCGTTCGGCAGCGCTGTCGCTTAAAAACAACGAAACCACGCCGCTGCCGTCGAGCGGTGGCAGCGGAATCAGATTGAAAACGAACAGAATCAGGTTCAGCGAAAAGACGATACTGATGGCGACCGACGCCGAATTCGCAAAGCCGGGCGATGCCGCGGCGGTGACCTGTTCGAATGTAGCGGATTCAGGGGCGTGAAAGACTCCGAGCAGCATACCTCCTCGAATTGCCAGGCCCGCTAACACAACGAGAATCAGGTTGGCAACCGGCCCGGCCAGGGCCATCAGGGCGGCGCTTCGCCGGTTTTGGCGAGCCCAGTAAGGATCGTAAGGCGCGCTGGCCCAGCCGATCATCCAGCCGGCAAGAATAAAAGAAAGAATGGGCATGATAACCGTGCCGAACGGCTCTCTTTTAATGTGTGCCACAGGATCCAGTGTAACCTGGCCCGAGCGATAAGCTGTGGGATCGCCGAGTTTCCATGCGACAAAGCTGTGAGCGGCCTCGTGACAGGTTAAAGCAACCAGAAGAGCAACATACCATGTTATTCCCAGGATCGGATCCATACAGGCACTTAATTTTCTGCTGCAACTTGATACGTTCGACCGGCCTTTGTTGCGAATTCGATAACATTCCCTTCGCCAACGGTCTTGACCGGTTTGCCGCCGGATGTGACTCCGACGGTCTCGTTGGCGTGGATTCTGCAATTGTTGCCGGACAGCGAGCGTATGGTCGCTTCGGCAAGTTTACCTTCTTTCCAGACGATGTCCACTTCGAAGCCGCCGCGGGCTCGCAGGCCTTTGACCGAACCATTAGGCCAGGCCTCCGGCAGTGCGGGCAGCAGATGAATCTCTCCCGCGTGGCTTTGTAGCAGCATCTCCGCAAGTCCGGCTGTGCCGCCGAAGTTGCCGTCAATCTGAAAGGGCGGATGATTGTCGAAGAGGTTGGGATGCGTTGACTTTCGCAGCAGCGCCAGCATGTTTTCATGCGCTTTGTCTGCATCCCGCAGGCGTGCCCAGAAGTTGATAATCCAAGCCCTGCTCCAGCCGGTATGACCGCCGCCGTGCGAGAGGCGGTATTCGAGCGATTTTCGTGCTGCGGTCGCCAGCTCCGGCGTGCCGGTGATGGAAATTTGTTTGCCCGGATGCAGAGCAAACAGATGCGATACGTGCCGATGGCCGGGCTCAGGTTCCTCGAATTCTTCTATCCATTCCATAAGCCTACCATCCGAGCCGATCTTAGGGCCGGCCAGATTACTGCGAGCGTCTTTTACCTCTTTCACAAACTCATCGTCTATTCTGAGAATTTCCGCTGCCTCGATGCAATTGGTGAACAGGTCGTAGATAATCTGTTGATCCATTGCCGGGCCCATCGCTAGATTCGAAGTTTTGCCGTCGGGTGTTCGGAAACGATTTTCAGGCGATATTGATGGGCCCGAAACCAGCTTGCCTGTTTTCGGGTCTTCAACAAGAAAATCGAGAAAGAACTCGGCTGCTTCTTTCATAGCGGGATATGCCCTGTTTTTCAGGAATTTCCGGTCGCCGCCGAACGCATAGTGTTCCCAGAGATGCTGGCAGCACCATGCAGCACCGGTAGGCCACATTCCATATCCGACATTTCCGATGGGGCTGGTCCAGAACCACGCATCCGTCGTATGATGGGCGACGAAGCCCCGGCAGTTATAAACGTCTTTTGCGGTTTTTCTGCCGCGGGGCCTGAGGTTGTCGGTCAGGTCGAAGAAAGGTTCGTGACATTCCGACAGGTTGCAAACTTCTGCGGGCCAGTAGTTCATCTGTACATTGATATTGATGTGGTAATCGCAGTTCCACGGGGCCTTGATGTGCTCGTTCCAAATGCCCTGAAGGTTGGCCGGCATGCAGCCGGGACGCGAGCTGGAAATCAGAAGGTATCGGCCGAACTGAAAATACAGAGCGCACAAGGCCGGATCGTCGACGCCGTCTTTGACGGCTTGTAATCGTTCATCAGCCGGTTTATCTGTTGCTCCATCGTCACCAAGATTCAGCGCCACTCTTCGGAACAGTCGCCTGTGCTCGGCGAGGTGCGCCTGCAGTAATTGAGGATATTTTTTCCTGCTGGCCGCCGTCAATTGCCTGTCACAGACCGCCTGTGGATCACCGCCGCGGTAGTTTGTTGCCGCGGTGATTAAAATTGTTGCTGCATCGGCATTTTCCAGCCTCAATCCTTCATCAGTCGCACTCAGCTTTCCACCTTCGGGAATAATCTTCAGCCGGGCCTCGAAATTGACGCCCTTATGTTCGCCCTGCATTGTGGCCTGGCCTTTGAGCACGATGCGGTCAGGATCAACAGTCTCAACAGTGAAATCCTCGGGTCTCCACAGGCTTGCATCGAAGGTAATCCGTGCCGGCTTGTCGCACGTCAGGCGAACGACAATGCACTGATCGACGGGACTTGAAAAAACCTCGCGGGTGAAAGTGACATCGCCGAGCCGATACGTGACGGTTGCAGTGGCGGTATCGAGATCAAGTTGCCTGCGATAGTCAGTGGCCTGTCCATTGTCGCCGAACCGCAGCCTCAGGTCGCCGAGCGTCTGGTAGCTGCGAACCAGTCGCTGGCCCATAAATTCTCGCTGCATTATTCTCTGGGCCTCGGCATATTTTCCCTCGAAGATAAGCCGCCGGGCTTCGGGCAGGTATTTGTACGCCCCGACGCGGTCCCGGTCGAGCGGATGACCCGCCCATACCGTGTCTTCGTTGAGCTGCAGCCGCTCGGTTTGAACCGTGCCGTAAACCATCGCTCCGAGCCGTCCGTTGCCGACCGGCAGCGCTTCGGTCCATTTTTGTGCCGGCTTGTCGTACCATAATTTCAGGTGATTCCAATCTTCATCATTTTGGCTGGTCGACTGGATGCCGTGTACCGAACATCCGGCAAAGATAATACTCACAAGAACAAGCACTGCTTTCAGATTCTTCATTTTATGCTCTCTTTGATTTATACAGCGGTTTTTGTCAATCTGTTACGATTATATACTTCTGACCGGGTTCTGTATCGAATTCGACGACATCCTCATCCTCCTCGAATCCGGTAGTTTCAACCTGTCCGTCTTCGTCGGTAACTCGAACAGGTCCGCCGGAGCGGATTTTGCATTTATTGCCAAGCTTCGACCGGATTACACACTGTTTGAGTTTTCCATTTTGCCAGTCGAGGTCCACTTCAAATCCGCCTCGGGCGCACAGGCCTTTGATTTGACCGTTCGGCCAGGTCGAAGGCAGTGCTGGCAGAAGATGCAGCTCGCCCGTGTGGCTTTGCAGCAGCATTTCAGCGATCCCGGCGGTGCCGCCGAAGTTGCCGTCGATCTGGAACGGCGGGTGGGCATCGAACATATTGGGATACATTCGCTGCGGCGTCAGCAGGCTGCTGAGCATTTTATACGCGTGGTTCCCATCCTCGAACCTTGCCCAGAAATTGACCTTCCATGCCATAGACCATCCCGTGCCGCCGTCCCCGCGCATTTCGAGCGATTTTTTTGCCGCAGCGAACAAACTTGGTGTTCCCCGGCGTGTAATTTCTTTGCCGGGATGCAGACCGAAGAGGTGCGAAACGTGCCGGTGCTTATTATTCGGATCATCTTTGTCTTCGAGCCATTCCTGGAGCTGGCCGTGCCGGCCGATTTGATTCGGAGCGATCCGGCTTCGCAGATCGGCCAGCTTTTCGCGGAAGTCCTTGTCAACGCCGAGAATTACGGCCGCTGCGATGCAGTTGCTGAACAAATCGCGAATGATCTGATGATCCATAGTCGGCCCGGCGACCAGTCCGCCATTCTCGGGCGAATTGGATGGCGTGCTTATCATCCAGCCGGTCTTCGGGTCCTTAATGAGAAAATCAACGAAGAAAGTCGCAGCGCCTTTCATAAGAGGATAGGCCCGCTTTTCGAGAAATTCCATGTCACCGGTGAATGCATAACGTTCCCAGAGGTCCTGACAGAGCCAGGCGCCGCCTGTGACCCAGATGCCGTGATTGGAAGCGTTGATCGGCGCGGTTCCGCGCCAGAGGTCTGTGTTATGGTGGAGGACCCAGCCGCGGCAGCCGTAGTGGGCCATGGCGGTTTTACGGCCGCTCTCGGCGACATCGTCGAGCATGTCGAAGAGCGGCTCGTGACATTCCGACAAATTGGTGACCTCGGCGGGCCAGTAGTTCATCTCGGTGTTGATGTTGACTGTCCACTTGCTGTCCCAGGGCGGATTGATCTTGTCGTTCCATATGCCCTGCAGGTTAGCCGGCTGCGAGCCGGGGCGCGAGCTTGCAATCAGCAGGTAGCGGCCGTACTGAAAATAAAGCTCCAGCAGTTGCGGGTCGTTTTGTTCGCTGAAGTTTTCGATTCGTTTGTCGGTCGGCTGCTCAACCGCTTCAGTGGCGCCAAGCTCGAACGCTGCTCTGCGGAACAATCGGCGATGGTCTGCAATATGCGTCTCGCGCAGCGAGTCGTAATTTCTTCCGGCAACAGCTCTTATTGTTCGCCGGCATATATCTGCCGGGTCGGCGGTGACATCTTTGAAGTTTTTATAACTCGTGGCGGCGGCAAGAACCAGCGTCACCGAGTCGGCGCCCTTTACCTGCAGGGCATCGTCCGTGAGTTCAACTTCGCCGCCTGAGTTGCGACAGAGAAGCCGGGCTTCGAACTTCAGGACGTTGGCTTTTGTTTCTTTTGTTCGAGGATTTGTATAATCCTGGAGTTGGCCGCGGAGCGCCAATGTATGATCGACGACTAATGTCTGAGTATCCGGATGAGGGCTGTCGAGTTTCGCTCTGAACGTCAATTGTCCCGGTTTGTCACAGGTCAGGCGCACGACAATCACCTGGTCCGGATAACTACAGAAAACCTCGCGGACGAACTCAGTATCTCCTACGCGGTAGCGGACTATTGCCAGTGACGAATCGATGTCCAGTTCTCGGCGGTAGTCGGACGGTTCGTCATGGCCCGGGAAATTCAGGCGAAGGTCGCCGAACGGCTGATATTTTTCCTGCCTCAGCGGCACACTCATCATCTTTTCGCCTGCAAGCTTTTCGGCCTCGCGCTGTTTGCCTTCGAACAGCAGCTTTCGGACGACCGGAAGGTATGCGACGGCGCCGCCGTGCTGATATTCATGTGGCTGGCCCGTCCATAAGGTATCCTCGTTGAACTGGAGCCGTTCATTTTCTTTGCCGCCGAACACCATTGCACCCAGACGTCCGTTTCCGACCGGCAGCGCCTGTGCCCATTCTTTTGCCGGTTCCTCATACCAGAGTTTCATGCCGGACCAGTCTTCCGTATCAAGGCGATTGTGAACGGCCCGCCCTGCAGGTTCAGTCACACACCCTGAAACGATGAGGCAAAAAGATAAGACAAGCATGATTGAATTTCTGCTTTTCTGCTGTACTTGCATAATAGTTCCTTTGAAAAATATGTTTTATCTCAACATCTGATTGTTCCGCAGAATACGCTTGGCATGTTCGGGAAATTCCCTCGCGATATTTTCTGCGCCGGTACGTTCAAGGATGTACAAACTATCATGACGAGCCAGCCTCTTATAGACTTGCTTTTGGTCATTAAGGTATAATTGTTCGGAGAATCCGCGGCCGTCCAGAAGCTTCAGCTCAAAGGCATAAGCAGTATCTTCGTCGGCGTCCGCAGCATCTTTGATTTCGATTACTGCCAAAAATGTCGGTATAATTTTGCCGGTGGCTTCGATTATATCTATGATGATTTGCTTTTTTTCACTTTCGAGCATTTGCATCAGGAGCGGATCAAGGAAAACATCCGGTAACATAGCCGGGCCGAGTTGGTAGCTTTTCTCGTCGAGTTGTGCCTGGAATTCATTGATAGTTATTACACCTGCTGTGTCCAGGACAATCTCGGCGCCGCTTCTACCGGTCCGGCTATGGGTTTCGCTATTGTAAACAAACTCATCGAGATTGTTGCTGCATTGAAAGGCCGTGATATGATCGACAGGGTTTTGTCCTTTAATGTAAAATTGGCCGGAAGCACGAATATTTGGCTTATCACCCGGGGCAGAGCCATTTACAACGGATTCGACGAGCACATCCATTGTAAAGCCTATATTGCGCTTTTTCTCATCTTTAATCAGGAAATAAGCCTTCCGGTTCTGATTGTTTAAAAAACTATTAATCCCTCTGCGTTTTATTTCGGCGATAATCTCAGCCCCGTTTTTGAGGAGACGGTTGTCTTCGAATTTCAGACTCTCTATAATGCGTTTGAAAATCCGTTCGGCCTTCTCAGTTTCACCGGCAATCTGGCCCACTTCGATATCGAGCTGCCGGCTATCTGGTAATCTTGATGTGCCTAAAAACATGCTGAAATACAATTCGGGTATGTCCATCCGGACCCAGTCAATCGTGAGCGTATCGGTTTGTATCTGGTTCGTTTGCATAACTACGGCATTGATTGCAGAAGCCCTTTGCTTGAACCTCATCTGCGGCGTTGCTGTCTCGGCACTCAACAGATATCGGCAACTGGCCCAGGCGGTCGGTCTGTCGGAACCACGGGGGAAAAGACTGCTCACCGAGAACATATTATCCTGGTAATTCCATTGTTTGTCACTTTGCCAACTGCGCCCGCTCGGCATCGATACCGATAATCCCGTTTGAGATAACCGAATCGGGTCCGAAAACAGAAGCTTTGACCTGAAAGCAACAATCAAGTAGGCCATCAGCAACGATAAAACAAAAAGACCAAGAAGGGCTATCTTGTCGTATTCGTGCTTTTTAATTCCATGAGTATCATCCATAATCGCAGCCATAGTAATGATTCGGCGTGTTTTATGCAAGCATGCCCTGCGGAATCTGCCGGCTCAGTCGGATATAATCGACAAATTTCATCCTGAACGGATTTTGCCGACGGCGGATTTATTCCTATATTTTAAAAGAGTTCCCTGCGAAAGAACCGTCGTCTCGGTGTTCTTCAGGGATTCTGAAGAAAGGCCGTTTATGCGCCTAATGAGAAGGAGGTTGAAATGAATGAAGTAATGACGCCACGCGGAGTCGATCGGGAGAAGATTCTGCAAATAGCGATCGATATGAAAGTACCCGCCATTATGTCCTATTTGTCCAGAGACAAATGGCACGTCGCAAAGGTTCTGCTGACCAAACTTGACGGAGACAGACTCAGCGTTGAAAGCACTGTCTCCAGAAGGCAGCGTCCTATAAATATACGCGTGGATCAACCGGTCGGGATTTCATTCAAACATGGATATGGCAAGTTCTTATTTGACACAACGGTCGTGTCACTCGAGGCGTCAACCGATCCTGAAACAAACAGAGAGAGTGGTGGAATAATCGTACTTGCTTTTCCGGATAAGATCGAAGTTATCCAGCGGAGAAGCTACTTTCGTGTTAACATACCGGAATCGTTGAATGTAAAAGTGTTGCTATGGCACCGCACCGGCAAACGCAGAGAAACAGATCCGAAACATGAAACAGCTACCCAATTGAACAATTGTTGCCAGGGCAGGCTTATGGACATTTCCGCCGGCGGCGCTCAGGTTATAGTTCCGAACCAAAACGATGCCGGAAAAGCAAACTTCAAAAAAGGGCAGTTTATCAGTATGCGATTCACGCCCCTGCCTTATGAGACACCATTAATACTGAGCGCCCAAATCAGAAATATCTTACCCACGGCAGACGAAAAAAATGCTTCTCTTGGCTTGCAGATTGTTGGTCTGGAAGCAAGTTCGGAAGGTCGAGCGGTCCTGACCAGGCTGATCGGGATTGTCGAAAAGTACTTTCAGTTAAATCACTCAGGTATCAAACAGCAGGATACGCATCCTGTCCCGAATGCAGAGTAGAACATAAATCGCTTATGTGCTGATCAACCAACATCTTTGTCCTGCTCATCAACTGTTGCTCGGTCTATGGCAATCGAAGCTGAATGCTGTGCTGCCGGGACAAGACTATTTTTATCGGGCATTACCTTGTGTCTCAATCTCGCGATGAATCGTGAAGCTGAAACTCTGTAATATAACCACCTCAAAAAGCTGTTTGCAGCAAAACCACAGAAAATCAGCACCAAAGCCGCCTGTAAGTTCCAGATAACAAAAGCAAGTAGCAATAAAATCCTTATAAGGTGTCCGAATGGTTTTTTACCCTTCAGATATTGATTGAGTATATGCGGATATCGAACCCTGCTGACCATAAGAATCGATATGCCCAGAGCTAAAAACGGTAGAATACAAATGATTGCGAAGGTTTGAAATGTTTCCTGGTGGAATATTACCAGGCTGACTATTACTCCGGCGGCAGCCGGCGTCGGCAGACCCAAAAAGCTCATGTGCGCCGATTCGTCCTCTTCGTTTTCCACATTGAATCGTGCTAATCGGATAGCGGCACAACTAATATATGCGGCTGCTGAGAGCCAGATGAAACGCTGCAAAAATCTTTCATCGCCAAGACCTATCGAAGCAATCCCATGTTCCAGAACGTTGAGCATGAGGAACGCCGGAGCCACACCGAAGCTGATTATATCGCAAAGGCTGTCGAGCTGGCCGCCGAAGCTGGAAGTGCCCTGTACCCTTCTCGCGAGTCGGCCGTCGAGCATGTCGGCAATCATCGCCACCAGGATCATATAACCGGACATAGCAAAGTAAGTGGTAGACCCGAATGTAAAGAAAGGTATCTGGGATTCTGCGTAAAGTGCCTCCGAACCTTTGCTTGCAAAGATTATCGCTGTGAAGCCGAAGGCGCCATTTAGAATCGTAATCAGCGACGGCAGAATCGTGATGTACTTTAACCTTTGCCTGCGCACCCGCCGAAGCAGACTTTTCTTAGGAGCATTAGTTTTCGATTTCGCCATCTTTTTTTCTCAAATTTCGTATTTTATAAGCGGCGTAAGGCCTGCTTTTACCTTATCGCCTTTTTTCACGAGGCACTTTGCATTTTCCCGCACAGGCACGTACAACTCCGTTCTGGAGCCGAATTTTATCATACCAAACCTTTCTCCGCCAGCTAATTGTTGCCCTTCTGCCGCTGCACAGACTATCCGCCGGGCAATTGCTCCGCTTACCTGCCGGACAATCAGCTTGTCTTTCGGACTATCGGTTCGAGTCAAATCCAGCTCATTGGACTCGTTGAGCCGCCCCGATTGAGGGTTCATTGCATTAAGATATTTGCCTTTTCTATAGGTGATTTTTTTGACTCTGGCGCTACATGGAGCACGATTTATATGGGTATCGAAAATGCTCAGAAATATCCCGATCCGCAGGGCAGGCCCTTCGATGAAGCTTATTTCGTCTATGGTTTCGATCTCGGTAATACGCCCGTCAGCAGGGGCCAGCAGCAAATTACTATCCTGAGGGCAGCGTCGCTCCGGATCGCGGAAAAACATCATGGCCCATATCAGGACAATAGCTAAAACCGCCTCAACAGCAACAATTGCCCACTGCGGTATAAAAGCCGGCGTTATCAGCGGAAAAACAATCATCGCCGCAAGTACCACCGCCGGGTAAACAACCACCTGCGGCAAACCATATTTAGTCAGAGGAATTCTCATTTTTTTATCCATTATTCATGGTTCGTCGTTTTGCGTACTATGAACTATGAGCCATAAACTATCAACAAAAAAAGGCCGACCCTGTGGGCATCGGCCTCTTGAAGGAGGGTGATGACGCATATTGTAATTTTAACCGCCGCCCCTGTAGGGCAGGCTTTTATGAACGGCCTATTATGTGTTCCTACCTATATAGACGCGATACTACCCGAAAAGTTACAATATTTTCCCAAAATTTCCAAAAATTCTCCCAAAATGCCTTTTCTGATGTGATAAAGGGTGAAATCAATGTATCCGGGCTTGAAAAGTCTGTTCTTTCGTCTTTCCGATTATTCTCTGCGGCGAACAACTTGAACGGTCATCGGACGAACCTCCTCAGTAAAAGTCACGCCAAATTGCTCCCTGAACCATGTTCTGGCCATCTCAATTGATTCGTCACCTCGCCAGTAGGGCGACTCACTGCTCACGGCAACACTTTCATCTGATTGGCCTTCTATTGGCTCGGAGGGAAGTCCAGTCTCATCTATTATGATAATGCCATTTGCATTCAGATCATAGTTCTGGTAGTAGGTAAAGCCCTCAAAGAGATCTTTCAACGGTTGCGGATTCGATCTCCAGTTCATTCCCGGCTCGATATGGCGGGCGTTTCCACGGGCGACAGGAGCTTTGACTTCTTGCCAGGATTTTAGAGGACGCCCATCGTAATGCGCAATCCACACCTTGCGTGGTTCATTGACCTCCACGATTTCAAGCCCCAAGTCGTCCAGCACAAAATCTAACGACCCATCCCACCACGTATGATCATTTTTCGCTATAAGGTCGTAATTGAGCTGAATTTTTTGCAAATCTTCAGGTACGCGTAACGAGCCATAGGGCGTGATCCTGGTGCGAACGAAGTCCGCCAGTGATGACTGTATTGGGAATACCCAATATCCGGTTTTATCGGTTATGCCGCTTAGGCGACCGGGTGAATACCAGGCGTAATTTGTCTCATCGCCTAAGCGAGGCAGAAGCTCCATCGTCTCCGGCAACGGATGTTGCTGGTAATACGCAGCTATTTCACGCAAACGCTTGTGATACTTCTCGAATTTCGGATCAATATCCGAGCTATACTCAATGTGCTCCGTATCGGGCGGGGTATATGCTCGAATATACGCAGGCACGTCCAGATCATACTCAAATACTCCATGACGCCACTGTTTCCATTGTCCATCATCGAAGGCGTATGAGTTAATTTCCAGCATGTGCTTCGTTTCATTGTCAGACCAGATTTCTTTACGCCGGTTGTCGCCATCTATTTGATATCTTTGAGCCTTTCGGCCGTCGATGATGCGATCGGCCAGAAAGGTTATGCGGTCGGCCCGGAGGGTCATTTTGTCACCATGCCTCGTTATTAAAGGCTCCATCTCTCTGGTAAACGATTGAAACCTATCCGAAAGCGGGGACGGTGATTTATGCGTGTCAATGTAAAGCGTGTCCTTGTCAGCCTGATATTCATATCGAAGGTCTCCATCTTGCCAGATCGTAACCGGACCCTGCCTGTCGTACATTCGATAGTCCCCGTTTTCGGTGAACCACTCCCATATTTCAATCGGATAGCGCTTCGGGGTATCAAGAGGCGTATCGAGGACCGTCGTATGCCCGGTGTGAATCCTCGTCGTCCACCCGGACACATGGACGGTATGGACGTTATGCAACGATTCGATCATAGCCGCATAGACCTTCGACATACCATTAGCCGATCCGTAAAAATAGTTTATCGAAGCCCAGACGACAACAGCGATCATCGCCGCCGCCGCAAGTTTAATCAATGAGTGTTTCAAGATGATTCTCCTAACGCGACCTGCCCCCGTAAGGCTGGCTACGCTCGTCGCATTGATTCTGCTTATGACGTTCTCGACGAGCTTTTCGTCGGAGCCTATTGTCTGAGACAGTTCATGTAATCGTTCTTCCAGATTATCCTTCGAAGTCATTTTTCCGACCTCTCTAATATTTTTCGCAGGCGTTTGTGGGCCCGTGATAGTTGTTTTGTTACGGTTCCGACGCTTCGACCGGTTATTTCAGCGACATCTTTGATGCTGTTGTCGCCAAGGTAACGGAGCATAACGACTTGCTTTTCGGACCTTGGTAATTTAACAATGGCGGCTAAAAGTCTCTGTTTGTCCTCATCGAGTTGTCCATCAGGATTATCTATCACCGCGGCGGCTTTCATTTCAAGCCGAGGTTCTTTTAGTTTTTGCCGGGCGGAATTAAGCGCACATCTGTGGGCTATTTTCATCAGCCAGGGCCCGAAAGCTTCTGGTTTTCGCAGTCCGGCTAATTGTTCATAAGCTTTAATGAAAGCTTCCTGTGATACATCTGAGGCCAAATGATAATCGCCCAGAACATCCAACGCCACGGCACGAACCGGCCGCTCGTAACGTTTTACAAGTACGGCAAAAACCTGCTTTCCGCCATCCAGGACGGTGTTTACCAATTCAGCATCTGTTCGCACGTCGGAACCTTTCGATACAGAAGCGCTTCCATTATAAAAGAGCAGATTCGATGTAAAAATGCGACAAGAAATTTGTTCCAGGGGATATTATCAATTAACTTTCACGCTCCGGCCTTGACTTCTCCGATGAAAGTAAATAATCTCTAAGAAAAATAGCGTGCTTTATTTCTGGTATTATGGAGAAAAGTTTGGGCGGTTCACCGGCCGCCCTGCCTTGAGTTATGCAGGGACGTAAATTCATCCAGGCGGTTTTATTTTTTCTATTCTTTAGCATCGGTGCAGCCTCTCTGAGCAGTTCTATACTATGTGACGATTTGATACAGTACTATCGGTACAAACAGCGCCTGAGAGAAGAACAGGCATCCCTGGGTCGGCTCGAATCGCTAAACGAAGACTACGATGCATTGCTGAAACGACTGGAAGATGATCCAAATCTTGTTGTCGATCGTCTCGCCCCGGCAACGTTCGGCACCGAAACTGAGGATCCGAATACGGTTTACCCAAGGGCGACGAGCCGGCAGTTGGCCGCCGCCCGCAAGGCCCTGATGGAAGAATCGAACCGAGAACCCGCCGAGGTTCAGATGCCGCAGTGGCTCAGGCGATGCAGCAAGCCGCGGAACAGAATCCTGCTGTTTACCTCAGGAGTTGTCCTGGTACTGATTTCATTTGTCTGTTTCAGACCACAGAGTTCATAGTTCGTTATTGATAGCACATCGTTCACGAATTATACTATGATGAATAATGCTTATGGACTTCTTATAAAAAATGACAAACTGAGAACAAGGAACTACTCATAATGGGCAAAGATGAAAATACGAGACTTGATTTTATTCGTGCTATTGTTGCCGAAGATATTGACACTAATAAATGGAATGGTAGGGTGGTAACGCGATTTCCACCGGAACCGAACGGGTATCTGCACATCGGGCACGCCAAGAGCATCTGTCTGAACTTCGGCATAGCAGCGGAATTCGGCGGCCCGTGCCATCTGCGTTTCGATGATACGAATCCTGAAAAGGAAGAGCAGGAATATGTTAATTCCATCATCGAGGATGTTCGCTGGCTTGGCTGGGACTGGGGAAAGCATCTTTATTACGGATCGGACTATTTCGAGCAGATGTACAAATACGCCATACAGCTTATAAAAAAGGGCAAGGCATACGTCTGCGACCTGACGGCAGAGCAAACCAGAGAGTATCGCGGCACGCTTACCGAGCCTGGCAAGGACAGCCCTTACCGTAATCGCTCAGTCGAGGAGAATCTTGATTTGTTCGAGCGGATGAGGGCGGGCGAATTCCCGGACGGCTCGCGCACGCTGCGAGCAAAAATAGACATGGCGCATCCAAACCTGAACATGCGTGACCCCGTGATGTATCGCATCCTGCACGCCTCGCACCACCGGACCGGCGATAAATGGTGCATCTATGCGATGTACGACTGGGCGCACGGGCTTGAAGATTCCATCGAACGGATAACGCATTCGATTTGCACGCTGGAGTTCGAGAACCATCGGCCCCTGTATGACTGGTTCCTCGACGAGCTGGGCACTTATCATCCGCAGCAAATCGAGTTCGCCCGGCTGAATCTTACCTATACTGTGATGAGCAAGCGAAGGCTGCTGCTATTGGTGCAGGAGGGTTTGGTCAGTGGATGGGACGACCCGCGGATGCCGACTATCAGCGGAATAAGGAGAAGGGGCTACTCGCCGGAGGCGATTCGGGAATTCTGCCGGCGAATCGGCGTCAATAAGTTTAACAGTACTGTTGACATTGCGCTGCTGGAACACTGCCTGCGAGAGAATTTGAACAAAACCTCGCCGCGAGTCATGGCGGTGCTCCGGCCGCTAAAGGTGGTCATCGACAACTACCCCGAAGGCCAGACCGAAGAGCTTGATGCAATTAACAATCCTGAAGATCCGAACGCCGGCACGAGGAAGGTGCCGTTCTCGCGCGAGTTTTATATAGAGCGGGAAGATTTTATGGAAGAGCCGCCGAAGAAGTTCTTCCGCCTGGCCCCCGGCCGCGAAGTGCGTCTGAGATACGCTTATTTTGTGACCTGCACTGATGTAGTCAAAGACGCAAATGGAGAGATTATCGAGCTTCACTGCACGTATGACCCCGCCACGCGGGGCGGTGACGCTCCGGACGGGCGCAAGGTAAAATCGACGCTGCACTGGGTCTCGGCCCAGCACGCTATCGAAGCCGAGGTCAGATTGTACGGCCATCTGTTCACCAAGGAAAATCCGGATGATGTGGCCGAGGGCCAGGATTTCAAATCCAATCTTAATCCTGACTCGCTGGAAGTGTTGACTTCGTGCCGGATTGAGCCTTCTCTGGCGGAAGCTGTGCCCCTGAGCCGGTATCAATTCGAGCGGCTGGGTTACTTCTGCGTTGACAAAGACAGCACAAAAGAAAAGCCGGTGTTCAACCGAACCGTAACGTTACGCGACACCTGGGCCAAAATCCGGAAGGCGCAAAAAAAATAATATGCAAACGAATTATCTAATCACACCTACAAATGAAGTGAGAGCTATAAATGGCCAAGAAAAAAGCAACAAAAAATCAAAATCATAGCGAATATCAAGTTCCGAAGCAGCAGGGGGCACTAATAAAAGAACTTGCGAAAAAATCGGAAACAAAACTGTCACATAACTTTGATAAACCAATCGAGGAGTCAGGCTTTCTGTGTGACAACAAATTAAGAAAGAGTCTCGAAGGTGTTATCACTCAGGTAATCTCGTACGTACTCTGGTGTAAGCGGATTACGAACCATCTCTGGCTGGAGCAAAAGCCCGTGAGACCATTAAGCATTGTCCTTTTTGGTCCACCAGGCGCAGGCAAGTCACGGTTCGCAAAAACAGTAGCAAGATATGTTAGGAAAATCCTGATACCAAACGATAGTGAGAGCAAGGCATTCATGTTAGGACAAGCCAATCTGGCTGAATATGAAAAGGTCGAGCTTTTAGGCCAGCAGTTGGTACGTCTGCGTAACGAAAAGATTGACTCCGACTACCCTCCGATGTTGTTCGTCGATGAAGCAGATTCTAATCCCTATGCGTTCATCAGGCTCCTTACAATGCTCTGGGATGGCAAGTTTTTTTGGGATGTCCAGGAACGAACTCTCGGCTCCATGATCATCTTTCTGGCCGCCAGTACGGTTCGGTGCGAAGAACAGTTCGATCACTTGGTACTTCAGAAACAGGGGAATTTCGGAGAGTGTGGAGAATTCAATAATGATTTCGTCAATTGGAAATGCAAAGTCCACCCGTTTGCATGTCCAATTATTGCCTTCAAGGAAAAGTCTGGTACTGACAGTGATGATCCCTGGCACAAAAAAGGCAGTGACTTCCTATCCAGAATCAACGGCCCTGTTTTATTCCTTGAGGACCTTACACAGGAAGAGGATAAAAGAAAGCAACTTTTCGAAAGCATCGTCAAAACAAACCTAAAGAATCTCGGTTATGAGGACGTAAATGTTGAAAGTGATTTTCTTGATGATCTTAAGCCTAGATATGGTGTGCGGTCTCTCGACATCCTGGCCGAGAGTCTGGACATCGCAAAATTTCACGAGAACTACAAGAACAAAACAAAAAATAATGTGACCCTATCCGAAAACAACTTTGGTATATCAGAGGCGTTTTCAAATTCTGAGCACCCCTTAAAAAAAGTGGCTGAGATACACTTTCCTGAACAAACAAAAGTGGATGAAGTCCTAAAAAAGCATAAGGGAAATAAGAGCAAAACGAAGAAGGGTAAACGTACATGAATCCAGCCAGGATAATATACACGTTCAGCAACTTTCACAAGACGATTTTTCTCGTTACCTGTGGATTAGTGTTCGGCATCAGCCTGGGTGCGTTTGTGGGTGGGGATCTTGGCGCTTGGCTTGAGTACAAAATCGGCACGGTATTGCTAATCGTCGTCGCCGAGCTGATCGGTTTCGTCTCTCCTGGTCCTCGATACGTTTTGTATCCGATACTTGTAAAGCTGGTAGAGGCCGGTGTCATAGGAGGAGCAATTATTGCCTTGATTGGAGGCCATGTTCTTATTGAACCTTCAACCACTCTTATAGAGGCGGGTTTTTTCGGCTGGAGATTTCCTTTTAAACGTTTCATTGTCTCGTTCGTGATAACGTTTCTTGCCGGCATCCTAACAGTTATCTTGGAGAGCTTCTGTGGCGTGGCCGTAATATGAAAAAAAGACCGTCATCTGAAATATTTATAGGCTTCATCCTTTTGGTAGCCTCCGGTGTCCTTCTGGTCATCTCGCCGGAAAAGGTTTTGGACGCGTTTCGCGATAGCTGGCCTCTCGCGGTTAAGACATTTTTTTTAACGATCCTGGCGGTTGGGATATCGGTGGTGATACACTTTCTTGTTCCGGATGATTTTGCGGAACGATATCTTTCAGGAAAAGAGCTGCGTCATTTGCTGATTTATTTGCTTTACGCGACGGTTTTGGGAATTCTGACGCCCGGGCCGGTTTACGCCATCTATCCAATCGTGCTGACACTGAAGAAGAAAGGTATCACAAATCCCATTCTCGTTTCCTACATTACTGGCCAGACGATCATTGGGCCGGCTCGAATTCCTTTCGAAGTTGGCCTGTTCGGGCTCGATTTCTTCCTCTATCGCCTCGCGCTTGCCGTCCCGATGGGAGTACTGGCCGGATTGCTCTATATCCTATTTTCCAAGGTCTTGCCTGATACATCACAAGATGCTCAACAAGACTGAACCGATTGGTACCCAGGCTCGTCCGAACAATTCAGTGAAATTTTTCCGATTTTGGAATGTTCACAGAGCAGATAAATCCTCCGGGATTGGAAATTGTCCGACCTTATATGATGCGATTTGAGATTATTTAGCGAGTATCATTTTCAAGGCGGCGATGAGCATAGCAACACCGAAAAGCCTTTTTAGCAATACCGGGTGGATAGATGTGGCGCATTTGGCGCCGATAAGACCTCCGATGAAAAAACCGAGGCAAATAAGAGCTGCAATCTTTATATCAACGTGGCCGTGTTTGTAGTAGGTCCAGGCGGCGAGCAAACCAATCGGTGGCACCATCATTGCTAAAGTTGTGCCCTGGGCTAAGTGTTGAGATAAGCCAAAGATAAGAACGAGCGCCGGCACGATGAGAATGCCGCCGCCGATACCAAACAAACCGCTTAATATACCAGCGGCAAGACCTAAGACCACAAAGAGCAAAACATTCATAAAGCATATTCCATATCAAAAAAATTATGAGTTTTCATTAAGCCGCTAAAAAAGTTCAGCAAATTTTTCCTCGATATCGGGATTTTCGCACAGCGTCTGGCCGATCAGGACGGCCTTTACGCCGGCGGACATCAGCTTTTCTACGTCGGCTCGTGTTTTTATGCCGCTTTCGGCGACCAGCTCGTCATTATTTTCGAGAAGTCCGACCAACCGGCTGGTCGTGTTTAAATCGACTTGCATTGTTGTAAGGTCGCGATTGTTGATTCCGAGAACGCTGTAACCTTTTTTGGGAAAACCAATCACGCTGCGAACCTCCAGCAACGAATCAGCCTGGTGTACCTCCAGTAAAACGGTAAGTGTCAACTCGGCTGCGGCTATCATCAGGTCCATCAGCTCGCTCGGCTTGAGAGCTTCGGCTATAAGCAGTATCGCATCGGCGCCGGCGGCGCGAGATTCGTAAACCTGCCACAGGTCGATAATAAAATCCTTCCGCATGATGGGCAAGTCCACTTCCTGACGTATTTGACTTATGTATTCGAGCCGGCCCTGAAAGTACTTTTCATCGGTCAGGACGCTGATTGCATCGGCGCCGCATTTCTCGTAGGTCTGCGCGATTGTCACAGGATCGAAATCTTTGCGAATAAGGCCCGCTGACGGCGAGGCCTTTTTTACCTCTGCGATAACGTTTATGCCGCGACTGTTCGGCTTGGTTACGGCCTTGTAGAAATTGCGACACTTAGGCATAGAACTAATCTGCTGCTTGAACTTATCGAGGCTTGTCTCTGTCTGTCGAGAGCGAATTTCAGCCTGCTTGTCGGCAATTATTTTATCTAATATGTTGGCCAATTTCGTTTACCCTGCGACTTTAACATAGCCCATACGAAGCTCATTGAGAGTATTCGCAAGCACAGCTTCTTCTTCTTTAGTCAAATTGCCTTTGGTTTTGTCTTCGAGAACCTGGAGCATATCGATATTATATTTCGCCAGCTCCAGATCGGGCTTTCTTTCTTCCTGTCCCTTTATCTGCAGCAGGCCCAGGGCAAATAATGCCTGGGTTGCAAGCATGCTGATAAGAGCAGCTATATTACCTTCAGGCAAAGGCCCACGCGGTTGCTGCTCTTGTTGCTTTTCTTTTTTCTCAGCTTCTTCCTGGGCGGCTAAGATTTCCTTTTCTTTCTGTGCTTCCTGTTTCCAGTCCTCATCGACGATGATTTTTTTCTCCTGCTCTTTTTCTTCAGCCATAATTTAAGGCCCCTTTAAATTTTGTCCTTCCCTATTTTCGATATTTTTTCATACTTCTATCAATGTCGCGTTTTTGGTCGCGCTTTGTTATAGTTTGCCTTTTATCGTATTGTCTTTTGCCTCTGGCAAGGGCCAGTTCTACTTTTGCCAGACCCCTGTCATTGAAATAAATCCGCAGGGGCACCAAAGTAAAGCCCCTCTGTTCGAGTTTTGTTCTTATCTTGCGGATTTCCGCCTTGTGCAGCAACAGTTTTCTTTTCCTGGTCGGATCATGCTGCCGGGCTCCGGCCTGCTGGTATGGGGCCACACCGGCACCGACGAGCCAGCATTCGGTGCTCTCAAGCCTTGCATAAGAACCGCTCAGGTCGCCGCCGCCGGCCCGCAGCGATTTAACCTCAGTTCCCAAAAGGCCAAGGCCGGCCTCGTACTTCTCGACAATCTCGAAGTTCCTGTAAGCCTTCTTGTTGACCGCCACTGAACCCTGCTTGTTCTTTTCCTTATATGATTTTGCTGCCATTGGAACCATGATAGCGACGACAGACATATTTTGCAAGAATCGGCTGCAAAATGAACAAGCTCGGCAGAACACACACTCAAATAAAAAGCGGCCTTATGCAATTGTTGCATAAGACCGCTTGTAAACAACCGAAGCAAGAATAACCTATACGTGATTAAACTACAAACACATACGGTGTTCTATAAGCGGGTCAAATACCCGACAAACACCGTATTAGAAATCACGTACGATTACGGAATCCTCGCCGACCATATACTGGTCTGAACCGGCGATCTTCAAATTGTAAACCTTACCAGTGTAATTCCTTGTTGTGATGCTCTTGATGCCAACTGTGCCGGTTAGTGTTTTCAATCTCATGCCGGCCGTCAGGTTCGGTGCATTTACCCATTGTCCGGCGTCGGTCATGAAGCAGTGGGCAGCTACTACACCGACGGTGTTTCCGCTCTCGAGGAGGATATCACGACAAAGGAACGTACCTTCGTGCTCCTGAACCTCACTGATTTTCAGTCCGGCAGTTACATTTGATATCTGTACGAGCTTGCCGTTCACCATCGCAGGCGTCTCAGCAATAAAGCACTGTCTGCCCTTCGGTGCTGCAGGAGTGGTGGTGGTGCCGCTTCCGCCTGCACCATCATGCACCAGCAATGAATCCAATCTATCGGCCGGCTCACTTGCTCCAACTATCGGCGGGGAACCTACTCTTATGTCTCCGCCATCCCAGAAGGTGTAAATGTTATCATCGTTGATGCCGCAGGCTGGACTTTTCATCTGGCCGACGTGGATGTCCAGGAACAATACGTTTTGTGCATCTTGCTGGTGAGCAATGGCATTGCCGAGTTTTACAGCTTCTTTGCCGCCATCAGGAGCATAACCGTTGGGGAACTGCGGAGCTGTTGCGGCGGGAGAATCCTGCCATGGATTCCTGTCGGCTGCTACCGCCATGCCCGGCTCGCTCGACGTCGTCAGAGCGTAAAGGCCAAATGGCATATGGTAGGAGTAGCTGCAATGTGTATCAGGAGCAATACCGAAATCCCAGAGATCGATAAGGTCTCTGTCACCTGCGCCGTCATCAGCGGGCTTGAACTCCGAAGTACCGGAATCGCCCTTGCAGATAAACGACTTGGGCGTGACCTCGGCGTACTTGACCAGCAGGTAGAAGCAGGACGAGATGTTTGCCGTTCCGCCACTGCCGTCCGCTGCCACATTGTAGGCTTGGAATCGATTCTGGGCGTTCCA